>Ga0187827_10001443_pt1 | contig 34971 bp, 31 predicted proteins | sample ETNtaG_39_FD_167969 | JGI IMG/M metagenome (GOLD analysis project Ga0187827, IMG submission 167969) | Marine microbial and viral communities from oxygen minimum zone, Eastern Pacific Ocean - ETNP2014_SV_150_PacBio MetaG (Illumina Assembly) | ecosystem: Environmental > Aquatic > Marine > Hypoxic...
ACTGGGACGAGGCCACGACCTCATGGGTGGAGATCACCGAATAACACCCTGAACAGGCACATTGACTTGAGTTCCCTGGCCCCGGAGCCCTATCATCGGGGGTGCCAGGACGTGCGGCCCAAGGGCCCGTTCCGGCTTTAGTGTCCCGCTCTGGGGGGCGTACTACAGAAGTCACAGCTAGGTTCCAGGTCCATCGGCCAAACCAGTTCAGGCCGGGGTGGGCTGGCGAGGCATACCGGTGACTGCGCTGAGGACAATCCGAGTCGAGGTCTCCTCCACGCCCAGGCGTTCCTTGAACTCCCGAAGGATGCCGTCCAGGTCGTCGATGGTCCGGCATCGCAGCCGGAGCTGGTAGTCGAATCGCCCGGTGAGGTGCACAGCGTCGACCACTTCGGGTAGGCCGAGGACCTCGGTGTCCAAGTCGCTGAAGGGCCGATCGGAGGGCAGGCGGATCTCGACAAGGGCGTCGATCGGACGTCCTACCAGGACTGGATCCAGTTCCACGGTGAACCGGGTGATCGTGCCGTTGTCGACCAGACGGCGAAGCCGTTGTGCGGTAGCCGAGAGGCTCAATGCCACCCGATCAGACAGCTCCGTGGCTGACAGTCGACCGTCAGTCACTAGTTCAGTAATGATTCTGCGGTCAATCGCATCCATAGCCACTGATTCTATGGCATAGATGCAAATTTGACGCTGTTTTCAGCAATCATCAAAGCCATAACCCCTCCAGAATACGGTCATGCCTCTCTTCGTCGGATTCCTCAGCGGCCTGGTCTTAGTGATGCCGGTCGGTCCCACCACGCTGTCCATCGTCGGCATTGGTACCGAACGCGGCCGCCGGGCTGCCCTGGCCGGCGTCTCCGGGGTGGTGACGGCCGACCTGCTAATGCTGCCGTTGGCCGTACTGGGAGCGGGTGCCTTGACCGCACTCAGTCCTACCGTCTTGCACTCCTGTGAGGTGGTGATCGGCCTGGTGCTGCTAGGCATCGCGGCTGTGGGCCTGTTCAAAACTGAGGAGGCCCGGGTGGCCGTCTCGAGGATCCGTCGCCCTGTACCGACGCTGCTGGCTATCAACCTCTGCAACCCGATGGCCGTGGCCTCGTGGGCCGGGCTCATCCTCGTCCTCCCTGACTCGCTGCGCGAACCCGGCAACCTCCTGTCCTTCGTCATCGGCGTGGTCATCGCCTCGGCGGCCTGGCACACCATGCTGGCCCTGCTGGCGGGATCCCTCAGCCGGAGGATGGCTGAAGCCGGTCGCCGCAGGCTCATACGCATCTCCAGCGTGGCCCTCGGGATCGTCGGCGTGATGCTCATCACCTGACCGAATATCCGGATACCGGCCCGGGGAGCAGGCGCCCCTGGCCGAACTACCGTCGGTGGTACCGAGTTGACCGTCTTCCTCGGTGGTGAGTTTGTTAGCCGTCCCTGGAGGGCGTACAACAAATTCACAACACCTAGATCTCGATCAACCGTTGGGGGTGACCGATTGCCGTACGAGTGGGAACTTGTCACTCACAACATGGTCTCCCGACGAGAGCGACGGGTCGATGTAGGTGTCCAGCGCCGGCTGTCCGTTATAGGTCACGTCATCACCGAGCCAGTTGACAGAGAAAGCGGCTCGCCGTCGGTCGAGGTGATTGCCGGGGGCGCAATGAAGCGTGTGGGACCACCAAACCAACATGTCTCCAGGCTCCAGGCTCGTATGCAAGATGCGACCATCCTGGCTTATGGGTGGTAGAGGGAGTTCAGAACGGGCGTGGCAGTAAGCGGCATTTGGATCATCGAAGTCGACAGCGCGATAGAGGGTAGACGAACTGTGTGAACCGGCCAGAAATTGCAGCGCCGATTCGAGTGGAATGTGATCCAACGCAACCCAACTATTAACCACTTTCGTTCCATCAAGTGGATAGTAGGAGTGGTCTTGGTGCCAAGGTGTGAGGGCGCCGTCGCTGTGGGCTTCCTTGATCAACAGGAAGTCATAGAAGAGCGTCAGGGTCGAACTGTCAAGCAGTGGCCATACGAGATCAGCGAGGGGAGAGTCGAAGATAAATCGCTGGAAGGGTTCTACGGTCTGCCACGCCCCCGAACTGAACGAGAACTGACCCTTGTCGCCCTCGCGCTTTACCACCCCGAGGTCGACGCTCGCACCAGCTAACGCCGCGGCGATTCCGGCTTCGACAATCGAGAGCCACGAGGTTTCGAATGCACCCCGTAGACAGACAACGCCGTCGTCACCAAGGGCCAGGCGTGCATTGTCGCCAGCGCTTGTTGAGTAGGCATCGAATGACTGGATCGGACCGTCATCTACGTCCGTTCCTGTCATTTCCTGCCCTCTCGACCTTGAGCGTTCAGGTCAACGTTTGAAACGCTGCCTGTTCCGGACAACAACCCAATGGGGTGACCGAGGGGATTTGAACCCCCGACCCCCTGGACCACAACCAGGTGCTCTAACCGAACTGAGCTACGGCCACCAAGTAGCGCGCCATGATACGGGTGTAAGAGCTGAGCGATGCAGGTGTTTTCGTATCGATCGACTATGTGTGAATATGCCGTGTGGAAGGCGTACGAATAGCAGTTGTCGGTGGAGGCATAGCGGGCATGAGCGCTGCCTACCATCTCGTCGAAGCCCATCCCGATGCCGACGTGGTGCTCCTTGAAGCCGAACCAGTTCTCGCACACCACACTACGGGTCGATCGGCGGCGATTCTCGTCGAGAACCTGAGCACCAAACCCAACCGCGTTCTGACCAGGGCAAGTGTCGATTTCCTCCATGACCCCCCTGAAGGTCTAGTCGACGCTCCACTCCTGTCACCACGGACTGTGATGCACATCTCGTCAGAGGAGCAGTCTGAGGAGATGGATGAACTTCTGGCTAAAGGCAGTTCGTTGCCCTCGCCATCAGTAGAGCTCACGGTTGACGAGGCGATGGGCTACTTCCCCCCGCTGCGCCGGGAACTCATACACCGGGCTGCCCTTGAACCAGACTGTGCAGATATGGACGTAGGTGCCCTCCATCAGGCCTATGTACGCGGCTTTCGACGCGGAGGTGGTCAGATCAGCACCACTGCGCGAGTAGATGCCGCCCGTAGCGATGGTGACGGGTGGTGCCTAGAGACAACTGATGGCGTAATCGGAGTAGACGTCGTAGTGAACGCTGCCGGCGCTTGGGGTGACATGGTGGCAGTGAGTGCCGGGGTTGAGCCAATCGGCCTGCAGCCTCGTCGCCGCACCGCCTTCATGGTGGACGGTCCAGGTTGTGACACCACCGGCTGGTCCTTTACCGCAGGAATAGGACACAACTGGTACGTGAAGCACGATGGTGTACAGATGCTTTGCTCGTTGGGAGATGAGACCCCCTCTGAACCCTGTGATGCCAAGCCTGAGGAACTCGATGTTGCTTTGGCCATCGAGCGAATCAATGGAGCAACCACGCTCGGTATCCGGTCTGTGAACTCGGCATGGGCCGGCCTTCGCACGTTTACTCCGGACCTATCACTGGCTATTGGCCCTGATCCTGACACGCCAACGTTCGTTTGGTGTGTAGGTCAGGGTGGCTGTGGTATTCAAACGTCGCGTGGTGCCGGCCTGCTCCTCGCTGACCTAGCACTTGGCGGAGAGCCATCGGCGGTCTTCGGCGGCGCTGATATCTCGGGCCTCCTGCCCGGACGATTCAGAAGCCACGGGTAACCTCGTCTCTGGCCCCCGTAGCTCAGTCCGGATCAGAGCAGCGGACTTCTATTCCGAAGGTCGGAGGTTCGAATCCTCCCGGGGGCGCAAAATGTTGACTTACGGGGCCAAAGACAGCTTGTCCGACCTTGCTGTTCCCGGCATCAGGAGGGCATGCTGTCCGGTCCGGATGTAGGCAAGGGGTTGGAGCATGAGGGGAGCAACCACACGTCTTCAAGGCTCCCTGATGGTCTTGGCAGCGGGTGTCATGTTCAGTTTCGGGGCCCTCACCTTCAGGGCGCTCATCGAAGCCGACACATGGCAGTACCTGTTCTATCGCGGCCTGTCGGCGTGTCTGGTAGCTGCATTAACGATCGCCGTGATCGGTCGAAACCCGCTCCGTTCCGTGCAAGAAGCAGGAGCTAGGCAGGTACTAGCCGGCTTGTTGCTAGGTGCCATGTTCACCGTCTTCGTCTTGGCCCTGAGCCGGGTGACAGCCGCCTTCATCCTATTACTGCAGGTAACCAGCCCGTTCTTTGCTGCTCTGTTCGGGCGTTTGTTTCTCCGCGAATCGGTAGGCAGCGACACGATCATTGCCATGATGGTCGCAGCCGTGGGGGTGGGAATCATGGTCGGTGCAGGCATGGGAACGGGAGATTCGCTTGGAATCCTGCTGGCCCTGTTGCTGCCGATGTTCCTGGGCGCCTATACCGTCTTGATTCGTAGTTCTCCAGCCCGTGATCCAGGAGCTCCCACGATCATTGCTGGCTTTGCTGTAGCGGTAGTGGCAGGTGCCGTGTCACTGGCTGGTCCCGGAGTCGTCCTTCCGATAAGGGATGTTGCCCTTGGCTTCATCAGCGGAGGGGTTCTGATCGGTGTGGCGACGCCGATCTTCAACTATGCGCATCGTTTCGTGCCGCCGGCCGACACGGCCTTGCTTCTCATTAGCGAGATTGTTCTGGCACCATTGTGGCTATGGATCTGGCCTGGCGAAGTGCCCGCTGTGAGTACCTTGGTTGGCGGTGGAGTGGCCCTTGCCGCCGTGATCTGGTTGACAGCGAGAACCGCAGGCCCTAGGGGTTCATTCAGGCTGAGGCGAGCAGTCGGCCTCCACGCTGGGGCCATTCCACTCGACCCAGGTTCTACAAAGGTCTAAAGCCGCCACTGGCAATGTTCGGGGGTAGCTGAGCACAGGACCTACCCTTGGGCTATGCCACGCCCAGATGATCGGATCCTCTCAGCTGGTCCGGGCTGTCAGGTTCCGGCATCGGAGGTCATATGGCGGTTTGGCCCCTCAGGTGGACCGGGGGGCCAGCACGCCAACAGGGTTAACTCCCGGGTTGAGGCTGAACTTGACCTCACGGCGGTGCGTGGAATCGACGACGAGGTAAGAACGCTTCTAGTTGGAAAGCTGGGTCCAACCATGCTGGTGGTAGTAGATGCCACTAGGTCACAGACCCGCAACCGCCACCGGGCTCTAGACATGATTGAAGTACGGATGAAGGAGGCGCGAAAGACCCGGTCGGTGCGACGTCCGACGAGACCCGGTAGGCGAGCTGTGGAGAGGCGGCTGCGTGCCAAGCGCCAGCGGGGCCAACGCAAGTCGGAACGACGGGGCGGGTGGAGTGATGAGTGAGCGCTGTTTTAGTCAAGGTGATTGGTCAACAAGACCATGAGATCGGCCCCCAGTTTCTGGGCTTCTGCCTCTGTGACCCCATAGAGGCTTGCTACGCGTTTCAAAATGATGCGTTCCTCGCCCGTCCACGCTGAGGTGACAGTCACGGCTCCCGCCGCATCAGGTGTGAGCAACGAGGGTTGGGACACGTCTGACGAGCGTCGATCTAGGTGGCTGAAGAAGTCGAGGGCGCGTACTCCAAAGCGCTGAATCCAGTCCGGTGATCTCCCTAGGAGCTCGGCGGTGACGATGAGGGCCTGGTGCTCCTCGACCGTGTAGCCCGAGGAGACCTCAGACCAGCTGGCGTAGTCGGGGTCCACACAGCCTGCGCCGGTACCGGTACCGGTCATGGCGGCATCAACAAAGGCCTTCCGATATCCCGAGCCGGGGTCATCGGTTGTCAAATAGCGATCAATCCCTTTAGCCAATGCTGAGGCTTCGGCAGCCTGAACCTCGGGATCGGCGATCAAATCGGCTTCTGGTGGGTGCGACATATATAGGGCCTCGGTGATCACCGAAATCACTTCAGGTGCGAGGCGTAGCACCCCGTAGGCATCCTCTCCTGAGGCATTCAACCTTGAGGAGGCTCCCTGATGGGCGGTATTGACCCACGGAACATCGTAGGTTGAGAAAGTCTCATGGAGTTCTTCGTACAGGATCCCCGCAAGGCGACGCGAATCCGGATTGTTGATCTGGTAGAAGGTCTCAGTACCTGGCTCGTCGGAAGCCCGCACGGCGCCGCCATTGTGGTGAACTGAGATGAAGACCCGTGGAGCGAGTGCGCTGGCGATCGCCGCCCGCTGGCGGATTGGCATGTGGAGGTCCGTCCGTCTAGTCAGCACCACTGAGTAATCGAGATCTAGGAGTTCTTTCTCTACAAGTAGTGCAACGTCGAGGTTCAGGTCTCGTTCAATAAGCCGATTCGAAGCCACAGAACCAGTTTCGGGACCGCCATGGCCCGGGTCGATGACGACGTCGACGGTGCTAAGCCTGGTGCCGGCCATTAGACGTATCTGGTTGGCACAAGGTGTGGTCACGAGCGGGGCAACGGGGTGTTCCTCCAGTATGGGAAAGGCGATGCCGTCCAGCATTACGACGCCCGGGTGGACCGTTTCGAGTGCCTGTTCAGTTGCGAGCCCATCTGCAGGGGTGCCAGCCGCGGTTAGGAGTAGGGCCAAGAGGGCAGCTAGTGGAAACGGAGAACAGCGGCGTGGGACAATTTGGAACACGCCGTGACCGTAGAACAGTTGAAACCCATGCGGAATGATCCCAAGCATCAGCCGGGGATCGACAGCAGAGACTATTCGTACAGGACTCTTTCTGTCATCTAGCTGTTCCTAGAATTGCTCCTCTTCAGTGGATCCGGTGATGGCTAGCGTGGAAGCAGCACCGCCTGAGATGACAGTCGCAACCTGGTCGAAATACCCGGCACCTACTTCGCGTTGGTGACGGGTGGCCGTATAGCCGCTGTCCTCCATGGCGAACTCACTCTGCTGTAGGTCCACGTACGCACTCATGTCACTCTTTGTGTAATCACGAGCCAGGTTGAAGGCCGAGGCATTAAGTGCATGCCACCCGGCAAGTGTTATGAACTGAAACTTGTAACCCATAGCACCCAACTCCTTCTGGAACGTCGCAATAGTGGCGTCGTCAAGGGCACCCTTCCAGTTGAACGATGGTGAGCAGTTGTAGGCGAGCATCTTGCCCGGGTATTCCGCATGGATGGCATCTGCGAACTCCCTGGCCTGGTCCAGGTCAGGGGTTCCTGTCTCACACCAGATGAGGTCGCAGTAGGGCGCGTAGGCGAGGCCCCTTGTAATCGGCGTTGCCATACCAGGCTCGGTGTCAAAGAAACCTTCCGCAGTTCGGCTACCAGTCAAGAAGGGGCGGTCGCGCTCGTCCACGTCGCTTGTGATTAGCGTCGCAGCAAGAGCGTCGGTGCGTGCAATCAGCACCGAGGGAACACCGAGAACGTCGGCAGCAAGGCGCGCAGCGGTGAGAGTGCGTATGTGCTGCTGCGTCGGGACGAGGACCTTACCTCCCATGTGACCACACTTTTTTTCTGAGGCCAGCTGGTCTTCGAAGTGGACACCCGCAGCGCCTGCGCGCAGCATGCGTTTCATCAACTCGTAGACATTCAGGGCGCCGCCAAAGCCAGCTTCCCCATCGGCCACAATCGGAACTAGCCAATCACGCAGAACTTCGCCGTTGTTTTCATACCATTCGATCTGGTCTGCACGCCGCAGAGCGTTGTTGAGGCGTTCAACGAGGGTGGGTACGGAGTTGACCGGGTAGAGGCTCTGGTCTGGGTAGACATGGCCGGCTGTGTTGGCGTCGCCGGCAACCTGCCAGCCAGACAGGTAGAGCGCCTGGAGGCCACCCTTCACATACTGGATGGCCTGACCACCGCTCATAGCCCCCAGGGCGTGTACGTAGTCCATGTTGTGCAGCAGGGACCACAACTGCTCCGATCCGTGGCGGGCTAGAGAGCATGCAGGAAGGTACGAACCGCGCAGGCGCACAACATCGTCGGCGGTGTAGTCGCGGATAGTCCCCATCCAGCGAGGGTTCTCTGCCCACTCGTTTTCTAGGTCATCGATCTGTTGTTGGAAACTGTCTCGCATTGGTGCTCTCCTTGTTTCAGTCTGGTGCCGTGGCAGCTGCTGGACTGTCGGGTGCCCTTACTTGTGCGCTATGGGCTTGGGGTCTCCATCAATCCAAGAACTCGTAGGCGGGAAGGGTCAGAAACTCGATGAACTCGTCGGCAAGAGCAACCCGTTCAAAGACTGTTCGTGCAAGGTCGAAGGGAAGGTCAGCGAAGGCTTCGGCTCCGAGGTCCTCGGCGGCTACCAGCAACTGAGTCTCGATGACACTTCTCACGAGGTCAGGTGTGATGGTGCGGCCATCTTGCATCTCAGAGCCGTGGCGGATCCATTGCCAGACCTGGGCCCTGCTGATCTCGGCTGTGGCGGCGTCCTCCATGAGGTTGTTGATAGCAACAGCACCGATACCGGCCAGCCATGAGGCCAGATAGCAGAGCCCGACATAGACGTTGGTGTCGAGGCCTTCGGCTGTGACTGTACCACCGGTCAAGTCGACAGAGAGAAGGTCTTCAGCAGTGACAGAAACGTCGGAACGCTGACGGTCAAGTTGGTTTTTTCCCTCTCCAAGCACTGCGTCAAATTCAGCTCTAGCTACGGCTATCAGGTCGGGGTGGGCAACCCAGGTTCCGTCACAACCGTCAGTAGCCTCGCGCCGCTTGTCAGCAGACACCTGTGACAGAGCTACGGCGGTTACCTTGGGATCGCGTCGGTTGGGAATGAATGCCGCCATGCCACCGATTGCGTGGGCTCCGCGCCTGTGACACGTGGAGACCATCAACTCTGTGTAGGCCCTCATGAAGGGAACGGTCATCGTCACATCAGCCCGGTCGGGGAGTACGAACTCAGGATTGGTGGCGAACTTCTTGGCAACGCTGAAGATGTAGTCCCAGCGCCCTGCGTTGAGGCCAGAGGAGTGCTCCTTCAATTCGTAGAGAATCTCGTCCATTTCAAAGGCTGCCAAGATTGTCTCAATGAGCACAGTTGCCTTGATAGATCCCCTCGGAATACCCAATGCATCTTGGGCGTGGCAGAACACGTCATTCCAGAGGCGGGCCTCAAGGTGACCTTCCAGTTTGGGCAGGTAGAAGTATGGGCCAGTACCGCGCTTGAGCGCTTCACTCGCGTTGTGAAAAAAGGCCAAGCCGAAGTCCACGAGGCTGGCTGGAGCCGGTCTGCCGTCGACGACTACATGGGCCTCCTCGAGGTGCCAACCGCGGGGCCGGACCATGAGCGTAGCGGTCTCCTCGTTGAGGCTGTACTCCTTGTCTCCAGCACGAAGGCTGAGAACGTGCCGGACTGCATCGTGGAGGTTCACCTGGCCTTCAACCACGTTGTCCCAAGTAGGGCTCATCGAATCCTCTAGGTCTGCCATGAAGACCCGAGCCCCCGAGTTGAGAGCGTTGATCATCATCTTTCGGTCGGTCGGGCCAGTTATCTCGACCCGTCGGTCCATCAGGTCCTTTGGCGGTGAGTTGACGCTCCAGGTGCCACTTCGTATCTCAGCGGTTTCGGGCAGGAAGTCGGGTAGTCGGCCGGAATCCAACTCCTCTTGACGGAGGTGGCGGTTGTCGAGCAGTTCGTCGCGCCGATCGCGAAAAGTTCGAACTAGGCCTGCAAGAAAAGCAGTGGCTTCGGTAGTGAACACGTCGTCTCGCCGAGGGTGGTCGTTTACCAGGACCCCGTCCCCAATTGATGTTGCGCCCACGTGAAGCCTCCTGCAGAGCGTAGTTTCGACGAGTATTCGCCAATATTTGACCAATGCTGGACGCGCTGAGGTCAGAAGTTAACTCCAGATGTCTCCGAGACAGAAAATATGGAGAAATTCTGCCTGGTTGGATACCGTATCCCCCCATCCAAGGAATCATCGGCCAACTGCCGCCGGGAGGGCGACATGCCCGAAAGCACACCTGATGCAGCCAACTACGACCCGGTTGTTCTGGGCCACCGCCTGCGCCACAATCGCCGCATAACCGGCCTGACACTTGCCGAACTGGGTAACCGGATAGGGCGACCCGCCTCCTATCTCTCTCAGGTTGAAAATGGTCATGTCGAGCCGAAATTGGGCGTCCTGGCTAGGCTCGCTGTTGCCCTTGGATGCACGACGGCCGACCTTCTCGACCCGACACCTCCCACCCGTCGGACGGCTCTTGAAATTGATTTTGAGCGACTGCAGGCTGGAGCTTGGCGTACAGCTCTCGATCTGCCGGTCATAAGAGCCGGGGCCCGCCTGGACGATGACGCTCTGGAGGTCCTTGTAGGCCTGTATTCAGCCCTGCCTGGACTTGCTGTGACAAAAACAGGACTAGCCAATCTGCAGGCAGAGGATCGTGCCCGTAGTGCCAACCTGGCTCTCCGTACTGAGATGAGGTCAAGAGATAACTATTTTGCGGGCATAGAAGAGGTGGCAGCCGAAGGGCTGACTTGCGTCGGTTATACGGGCGAGGGACCCCCGTCTGAAAAGAACTTGACCGACTTAGCAGCCCACTACGGATTCACGGTTGAACGAGTCAAGGGCATGCCAATGACCGCGCGTTCGGTAACCGATACCCAACAGCGAGTTATCTACATCCCACAGCGCGATGATCTGACCGTTAGGGCGGCTCGATCAGTCATCCTCCAGACCCTGGGACACTTCGTGCTTGAACACGCAGAGACGACCGATTTCGAGGGATACCTCCGGCAACGCATCGAGTCCAACTACTTTGCTGCTGCCGTACTGGTTCCCGAAAAGGCAGCACTGGGTTTCCTCAAGTCAGCCAAGGTCGATCACGACCTGTCGATTGAGGACCTCAAGGAGAGGTACTACGTGTCCTACGAGATGGCGGCACATAGGTTCACCAACCTGGCCACGGCCAAGCTCGGCATTCCGGTCCACTTCCTGCGGACCGACCCCGAAGGGACGATCACAAAGGCCTACGAGAACGACGGAATCGAGTTTCCCTGTGATCCCGATGGGGCCCTTGAAGGTGCCCGGCTGGGTAGGCGGTGGGGTGCACGCCAAGCCTGGGGTGGTTCTGAGATCCTCCACTACCAGTTCACTATCACCGAGGCTGGAGAGTTCTGGTGTGTCTCATACATCGAGAACGCCACCGAGCGAACTCCCTACGCGGTCACCTTGGGATGCCGTTCTGAGGATGCCAAATGGTTTAGGGGAGGGGAGACGCTTAGGCGGGTCAGTACACGCAAGGATGATGATCGGATCGACCCAGACATCCTCCAACGCTGGGGGGGAGTCGCATGGCCCTCAGCAGCTGAGCGTAGTTTTGTGCTGGCGGCCTTACCCCCGGCGAGCAAGGAGTTCACACCCTTCCCCGGCATCGATCTCTTGGATGTGTACAGGTTCCTTGACCGTCAGGCTGGATTCGACTGAGTAGTGGTCGAATCAGGGTGTGCTTTTGGTGAACCCTCACCCGTGTCTGCCCTCCGGTGCACTTCGGCGACGAAGTCGGACAGGTCCATTCGCGTTCCCTCCCACACCACCGCGGTGTGGGTAACGAAGTTGTGGCCGTCCCAGCGGTGCAACTGATAGCCGGGCGGTTCATCTACCGCTGAACCAGTCATGGGGTCTAACTCCAGTCCCAACTGATTACCGGTAGAGGGACATACCGATACCAGCGTTGATCCAATGACCGTCTGGATGGGCCTGTGCAGGTGGCCTGCAACCAGAAGCTTGACTTGGGGGTGGTGCTCTAGGACATTCCTCAGCCGGTCGGCACCTTCGAGACCCGAGAGGTCCATGAATGTAAGGCCCGATGTGAACGGTGGGAAGTGTGTAAATATCAGGGTCGGCCTGTCGGGCTCCATTTGCAGTACGTGATCCAGCCAGTCCTCATGCCCATCATGGAAGAGGCCATCGTGTCTACCCGGTGTCAGAGTGTCGAGCCCAATGAGCCTGACCGGATAGCCATCGACTACGTAGCTGCAATGTTCTTCTGTAGCCGTATTGAGAAGATGGTCACAGAAGGCCGAACGAAAGGTATCCCAGACATCGTGGTTGCCTGGAATGGGTAGTAGTGGAATCTCAAGGCTGGACACGAGGTCAAGGAACATCGAGTATTGGACTTCGGTGCCATCATCAGTCAAGTCGCCGGTAGCCAAAATGACGTCGGGGACAGGGCTCAGACTGTTCAGATGTCTAACTACCCGGGCAAGGGTCTCAGAGGTATCCACTAGATCGCCGAACATGCCGGTGCTGTCGCGAATGTGGCAGTCAGAGATTTGGGCTATCAGCACCGGAAAAAGGATAAGGGAGTTGATCGCGAACGAGTCCATGGGGGTGTCACCAGATGGTCCCGAAACGAGCGGGTGAAGGGAATCGAACCCTCATCATCAGCTTGGAAGGCTGAGGTTCTAGCCGTTGAACTACACCCGCGGTGGCCAAGAGCGTAGCCGGGCATACACGCGGCGAGCAGTTGATTGTGAGGCGCGGACCCATCCCTCGGGGAGGCTCTGCGTTGGCTGAGGGGGACCGGAGCGCCGGTACACTCCGGGCACTGTGGAGACGACAATTGAGACTTTGGATGGTGATCGGGTCAAGTTGACTGTTGCTGTCGATGCTGCTGAGTTTGACACGGCCGTTGAGCAGGCCTTCAAGCGTTTGGCACGGGAGGTGAGGCTTCCCGGCTTCCGGCCTGGCAAGGCCCCACGCAAGATCCTCGAAGCCCGCTTGGGGACAGGTGCTGGTCGCCAAGAGGCCCTCCAGTCTGCCCTTCCCGACTACTACGGCAGAGCGGTCTCCGAATTGGAGGTGGATGCTATTGACTCACCCGAAATTGAAATCACTGGTGGGGTTGATGAAGGTGGCGTCACTTTCGACGCTGTCATACCCGTTCGACCACGCCCCTCTGTGGCTGGACATGGCTCGCTGCGGGTGGAGATCCCAGCAACAACTGCTACGGATGAAGAGGTTGATAGCCAAGTCCAGATACTCCGAAACCAGCAGTCCACTCTTGAGACGGTTGAACGCTCCGCTGTCGACGGTGACCAGGTCACCATTGACATCGATGGAACCCACCAGGGTGAGGCCGTTGAGGGACTTACGACTACCGACTACCTCTACGAGATCGGGGCGGGTGCTGTAGTAGTCGAGATCGATGAGAACCTTCGCGGAGCAAGCGCAGGTGACATCGTCGAGTTTGACGCCGATCACCCAGATGGTGAAGGCCTCCTCACATTTCGGATCGAGGTAAAGGAAGTCCATGAAAAGGTCTTGCCAGAGATCGATGATGCCTTTGCCGCAACAGCCTCCGAGTTCGACACGGCTGCCGAACTGCTTGCAGACCTGAGGGAACGCATTGACACAATGAAGAGAAATCAGGCGGGGATGCTCGTGAGGGACCGCATAGCAATAGCGGTTGCCAACCTCGTTGAGGTCGATATTCCCGAGGTTCTAGTAGAAGCCGAGATCGACGGCCGTATCCGAGATATGGCCATGCGCCTTGATGCACAGGGTCTTGAGTTCGAGGGCTACCTGGAGGCCGTAGGCAGTGACATAGGCTCGCTCCGGGAGGACTACAGAGAGACAGCCGAGGTGTCAGCCAGAGTCGATCTGGGGCTGCGTGCCGTGGCAGAAGCCGAGGGTCTTGATGTCGAACAGGAAGATCTTGACAGCTACCTCGAAATGCTCGCATCACAGACCAACTCAGATGTGTCCGCCGTGGCCGAAATGCTCACTGGGTCAGGCCGGATGATCGAGGTCAGGGCTGACCTGCGTAAGCAGGCAGCGCTTGAGTGGTTGCTTGAGAGAGTCGAGATAGTCGACGAGGACGGCAACCAGGTTGATCGTTCGGTACTGGAGACCCCCGAAGTCATCACCGAAAAGGTCCGCGATGAGGTGATCCCCATGAGTAAAACTGGTAACACTGAAGGCGGAGGCGAAACGGCGGAAACCACTAAGGAGGAGGGCACCTGATGTCGTTGGCAGACCTGAACGTACACAACTACCTGGTTCCCACGGTCGTCGAACAGACCAGTCGCGGAGAAAGGGCGTTTGATCTCTATTCGCGCCTTCTCAAAGAGAACATCATCTTTATCGGTACACCGATTGATGACACCATCGCCAACCTTGTATGTGCACAGCTTTTACACCTTGAGTCTGAGAACCCGGACCGAGACATAAGTCTCTACATCAACTCACCAGGTGGCGACATCAATGCCCTGTTCGCCATTTACGACACTATGCAGTACACAAAGCCCGACATCACGACGATCTGTTTCGGACAGGCAGCCTCCGCTGCAGCCGTGCTGTTGGCTGCCGGTGCACCGGGTAAGCGCCTTGCGTTGCCTCACTCCAGGGTCCTCATCCACCAGCCTTATGCGGGGGCTCAGGGCCAGGTGTCTGATATCGAGTTGGCCTCCCGCGAGATCCAGCGCCTCAAGACACAGCTTGAGGAAGTCCTATCTAGCCACACGGGTCAAGAGGTTGAGAAGATCCACGCGGACACTGACCGCGACTTCGTGATGACTGCTCAGGAGGCCAAGGAATACGGGATAATCGATGAGGTGATCGATTCCCGTGAAATGGCTGATAACAGCGGTGCGATAACAGTGGTCACCTGATCACAGTCTGATTCGTGCTGAACTAGATGGTTCACATGGCTGAAAAGACAGGACAGGGGGTGCGATATGGCAAAGTTCGGTGAGGGCGGAGAGTTGTTGAAGTGCTCCTTCTGTGGAAAAACGCAGAAACAAGTCAAGAAGCTGATCGCAGGTCCGGGCGTCTACATCTGCGACGAGTGCATAGACCTTTGCAACGAGATTATCGATGAGGAACTGTCTGAGCCCACTGATCTCTCGATGGGAGAACTTCCAAGACCCAAGGAGATATTCGCCTTCCTCGATGACTACATCGTGGGCCAGGACCAGGCAAAGAAGATCCTCTCAGTGGCCGTCTACAACCACTACAAGCGGGTGCAGGCTAAGGACGGACCTGGAGACGATGTCGAGTTGGCTAAGTCCAATATCTTGCTTATCGGTCCGACAGGTTGCGGCAAGACCCTTATGGCCCAGACCCTTGCTCGAATGCTGAACGTCCCCTTTGCCATTGCCGACGCAACCGCTCTCACCGAAGCTGGCTATGTTGGCGAGGACGTCGAGAATATTTTGTTGAAGCTGATCCAAGCAGCCGATTACGACATCAAGAAAGCTGAGACTGGGATCATCTACATCGATGAGATCGACAAAGTGGCACGCAAGAGTGAGAACCCTTCCATTACCAGGGATGTCTCTGGTGAGGGTGTGCAACAAGCCCTCCTGAAAATCCTCGAGGGTACGACTGCAGCGGTGCCACCACAGGGGGGACGCAAGCACCCCCATCAAGAGTTTCTACAGATAGACACCACGAATGTTCTATTTATCTGTGGCGGCGCCTTTGCTGGACTCGAAACAGTTATCGAAAACCGCCTGGGTGGAGTGGCAGTGGGCTTCGGTGCCGACGTCCGGACTCCAGGCGAAAAGGACCTTGGTGCCCTCTTCTCTACAGTCCGCCCAGAGGACCTGATCAAGTTCGGCCTGATTCCCGAGTTCATCGGACGTCTCCCTGTGGTAGGCACAGTTTCCCAACTCGAGGTTGAAGCCCTCGTGCAGATTTTGGTTGAACCCCGTAACGCGCTCATTAAGCAGTACCAAAAGATCTTTGAGTTTGAAGAAATCGAACTCGAGGTAAGTGAAGAGGCCTTGGTGGCTATTGCCGAACAGGCACTCGAACGGGGTACCGGTGCCCGGGGTTTGCGCGCTATTCTCGAAGAGGTTCTGCTTGATGTCATGTATGACCTCCCCGGTGACGAAGAGGCAGGCAGGGTGGTCGTTGACATCGGAACAGTCCGCGAGCGTCAGATGCCGACGGTGCTGCCCCGCGAACACGAGCGCCGCGACCGCGCCGCCTCCTAGCCTCATCTGGCGATCGTGGAATACCGCGACGCCATTGACTTTCTTGATGGACACGTAAACCTTGAGGCCACAGCAGGCCGGATCCATGGGCTGAGTCTGGATGCGATCAGGGGTCTCGTTGCATCGATGGGCAATCCACAGTCCGATCTGACCTCGCTTCATGTCACAGGCACGAATGGCAAGGGCTCTGTCGTAGCCATTGCGAGTTCTCTCCTCACAGCAGCGGGTCTGAGGGTGGGGTCTTACACGAGTCCCCATGTCGACACTGTGAGGGAGAGATTGAGAATCTCAGGTGACCTGATCAATGAAGATGAATTTGCTGAACTTGTATCCGATCTGGTCCGGTACGTGGGAGCGCTTGACGAACAGCCTTCCTACTTCGAGCTACTAACTGCGGCGGCCTTTCTCTGGTTCAGCAACGAGGCTGTCGACGTGGGTGTGATTGAGGTTGGATTGCTGGGTCGATTCGACGCGACCAACGTGGTCGAGTCAAGCGTCTCTGTGATCACGAACATAGGACTTGACCACACTGACGGCATTGGGGACTGGCGCAGGGCCGTGGCCACGGAAAAGGCCGGAATCATCAGCCGAGGTCGGCCATTGGTGCTTGGAGAGACCTCGGTTGACCTGCTTGAAGTATTTATGGACGAAGGGCCTGATCCACTCCTAGTGCGCGGTAGTGACTTTGGGGTGGCTGCTTCCAGCCCAGCCGTGGGTGGCCAGGTTTTGGACCTTTTTGGGCCTTATGGGCGGCACGACGAGGTCTATCTTTCTCTTCACGGGCCACACCAAGCGGACAATGCCGCTGTTGCCGTGACAGCTGCCGAGGCCATCTTGGACACGAAACTGGGTGACGACGTGGTATCAGAGGCACTTGGAGGCATGGCAATCCCGGGAAGACTTGAAGTGGTGTCTAGCCGGCCGCTGGTGGTTCTAGATGCCGCACACAATCCTGAGGCCGCATCTGCACTTGCTGACACCGTGTCGGACGTGTTCCCCGGGGCGCGGAGAATCCTCGTACTCGGAATGCTCGGACCCCGTGAGCCTGGAGCGGTGGTGGCTGAGCTCGCCCGGCTCGTTCCAGACCTGGTAGTTGTTTTTACGGCACCTTCCAGACGAGCCGTACCGGCCCAGGTTCTGGAGTCGACTTGTCGACGAAGGGGTCTAGATGTCGAATCGGCGCCAGACGTTGGTGAGGCGGTGAGACGGGCAGTCGCCCTGGCCGGCGAGGACGACATGGTGCTAATCACCGGCTCGTTCTATGTGTTGTCCGGAGCGAGAACTGCGATCGAAGGACTTGCCGGATCCGACTATGAGGAGTTCGATAGCTGACAGTGGGGCCTAGCCTGCGGGCATGGAGAAAACACTCGTCATTTGCAAGCCTGACGCCGTCGAAAGGGGTCTCGTAGGTGAGATCATTGGTCGCTTAGAGCGTAAGGGCCTGGCAATCTTGGCAAGCGAGCTACGTCTGCTCGATGCAGAACAGTTGGAACGCCATTACTTCGAGCACACTGAGAAGCCGTTCTTTGGTGATCTAGTGGCCTTCATGTCGCGCTCGCCGGTGATGTTGCTATTGGTGGTTGGCCCAGAGGGGACAGTCAGCGTCGTTCGCACCCTGATGGGTTCCACGGATCCTTGTCAGGCGAGCCCAGGAACCATCCGCGGAGATTTTGGCCTAACTGTCACAGAGAACCTGGTCCATGGCTCCGATTCGGTTGAGTCGGCGCAACGGGAGGCCCACCTGTTCTTCCCGGATCTGGAACTAGAGATCTGACTTCTGCGAAATCACTCCAATCCTGTCCTCCCTGAGTGGCTGAGCATGCACCCAGAGTGGCAAAATCACAATTAACGCGTTACGGTTTCGTTGGAAATATGGCTTGCCAGGCACTTTGATACTTGGCTCTGGAAGCACCACTGCGTGCTTCCTATGAGGAGCAGTCGGTGGAGGCCTACGGTTAAGTAGCCATCTGAAAAATGTGATTGAACGGAACAGATCGATGGGTGTCAGCGGAGCACGGATAGCGAGGAAACCCATCTTCGGTGGGCGTGACATCGCTGTTGACCTGGGCACCGCTAACACGCTCGTTTACGTACGAGGCGAGGGAATAGTTCTTGACGAACCATCGGTGGTAGCCGTCAACGTTATTGACGGAACCCCACTGGCAGTCGGTTCGGAAGCCAAGCGGATGATCGGGCGCACACCTGGCCATATCCAGGCGACGCGACCATTAAAAGAAGGCGTAATCGCCGACTTCGAAGTCTGTGAGAAGATGTTGCGTTACTTCATTCAGCAACTCCACAGTCGCCGCTGGTCAAAGCCACGCATGGTTATCTGCGTGCCCTCCGGAGTCACCGGTGTTGAACGGCGAGCCGTGCAGGAGGCGGCCGAGTATGCAGGAGCGCATTCACCTACCTACGTGATTGAAGAACCCATCGCAGCGGCGATAGGAGCTGGCCTGGATATCGCCGCTCCCAGCGGTTCGATGATCGTTGACATTGGTGGAGGAACAACCGAGGTGGCGGTCATCTCTCTTGGTGGAGTAGTAGCCAGTCAGTCGTCCCGGATCGGTGGTGATGAACTCGACGAGGCTGTAGGGCAGTTCATGAAGAAGGAACACAGTCTAAGCATTGGCTTGCGGGCAGCCGAGGAGATCAAGATTGCTCTGGGTTCCGCAGTTCCCCTCACGCGAGACCGCCTGGCTGAGGTGAGGGGGCGAGACCTGGTTACTGGATTGCCGCGCCTCGCGACAATCTCGACCACCGAAATACGTGAGGCCTTGGAGGAACCCGTTGCCTCAATAGTCGATGCGGTAAAGGTCACCCTTGACAGGACTCCACCTGAGTTGGCAGCCGACATCATGGAACATGGCATAACGCTCGCGGGTGGTGGGGCACTTCTTGTTGGCCTTCCAGAATTGCTCTACGCCGAAACCGGCATGCCGGTCCGGCTAGCACCAGACCCTCTGTTGGCCGTGGTGCTTGGAGCCGGTCGAGCACTCGAGGAGTTTGAATTGTTTGGCAGCGTCATCTTCGGCGACGGCAACCAGTAGCCCATGGCGGCCCAAAGGCCCGCTAACAGGCCCCGCCCCACGCTTCTCATACTCTTGGCGGCGGCTCTCACCCTGCTGACCCTCCAGTTCCGGGGCCTACAGCCACTGGACGCCTTCCAACAGGGTGTGAGGGACATCGTCGAACCGGTTCGCACCCTCAGCGACCGGTTGACTGACCCGATCCAAACCGCCTGGAACGGCGTGTTTGACTACGACGCCCTACGAATGGAAAATGAGCGTCTTGAGATAGAGCTGGCGCGGATGCGTGGAAATACGTTGACCTCCGAGGCTGACACGGAGCTTCTCAGCAGGTTGTTGAGCGAGGTCGATATCGCCTATTCAGATTTTGACACCTTGGTGGTGCGACTACTCGGAAGACCTCCTGGGAACTTCTCTTCGCACATGGTCGAGGTTGACAAGGGCACCGACGATGGACTGAAGGAGGGTATGGCTGTGGTAACCGGTGCTGGCCTTGTTGGCCGCCTCGACCAGGTCGACCGTTCTCGATCACTTGTACAACTTGCAACCCACCCGGACTTCAAGGTGGGGGTTCGTCTCGTGACATCACAGGACGAGGGGCTTGCCAATGGCACTGGAACCGAGGGGCTCGTACGAATTGAGTCAGGCGTACGCCTAGATGCACAGGTCGAGCACGGTGAGGTGCTTGTCACCTCAGGCGGCCGCAGCCTGTTTCCAGCCGACATCCCAGTGGGGCGTGTGTTGGACCCTGATTCGGATGCCGACTACCGACGCTCCATCATCGTTGAGTTGTCAGCCGACCTTGAGAACCTCAGTTTCCTAAAGGTGGTCCTACCGGTACAACAGACAGGGGTTGTGAGGTGAGCAGCAGACTCCGGGTGCTAGCGGTTCTCCTGACGGCTCTCATAGCTCAAGCCACCCTTTTGACTGAGATTCGAATACAGGGGGCCACGGTGGAACTGATGATGGTGATTGCGATACTCGCAGGCTTCCATGGCGGCCCTGAAAGGGGGATGTTCGTGGCATTCTTTGCCGGCCTGTTACAGGATTCGCTCATCTCAGTTCCACTCGGTCTTCATGCTCTCGTGTTCCCGCCGCTTGCGGTGGCGGTGAGCAGCCTTGAACAGCGGATGGTCCGCCTGACGCCAGTTGCTGATGCGTTAGCTCTGCTTCTGGCTAGCACGGCTGGCATCTTCATGATCGTGGCCGCTGGTCTCCTGTTCGGGCTGTCACCATTTGACCCGAGCGTCCTCCTGACAAGGATCCTCATAGCGGCAGCGATGACGACAGCAATTGCCATTCCGGTTAATCGGGCGGTTCGTTGGGCTGTCATGGGAGGCCTCCCACCCGAAATAAAGATTCGATCGATCGACTCCTGATTGCCGCATACAGAGACCATGGACGAGATCGCCCGATACAGGATGCGCGTGTTGGCCGTGGTGGCCATTTCACTCTTTGGTGCCCTTGGGGCGAGACTCTGGTATTTGCAGGTGATGATCAGCGAACAGGCCGTGGCAACGGCGGCCAGCAACATCACCAGGGTGATCGACGTGCCGGCCCCAAGAGGGCGGATCCTTGATCTCAAAGGCCGGACGCTCGTGGGAAATCGCCTCACGACGATGATCACAATCAATCCCCGTGAATTAGAAGAAGCCGACCTTGGCCCAATTGAGCGGCGAAAGATGCTCACAAGCATCGCTATCGAAGTGAATCGATCAGGGCAACTCCTGAAAATCAGTGATATTGAGGCCTCTTTGGCCAACCGGGCCTTTGGCTACTACGACGACATTCCCATAGCTCTGGATGTGAGTGAAGATCTTCTTGTCTTTTTCGGTGAGCGCGGAGATCTGTATCCGGGAGTGAAGGTTGTCGACAGCACGGTCAGGTCATACCTCTACGGCGACCTTGCCACGCACCTGTTGGGTTGGGTTGGTCCTGTGAACGACACAGAACTGGCCACGCGAAACCCACAACCCGGCAAGGAGTACCGGTTGAGAGATGAGATCGGAAAGGCAGGAATCGAGTTGATGTTTGAAGGCGACCTGCGGGGAGTAGCTGGCCGGCGCGTTGTCGAAGTTAATCGCCGCGGTGAGATTGTGCGTGAACGAAAGGACCTCTTTGAGGCACCGGTGGCCGGTGACGATGTGGTCCTCACCATTGACATAGATATTCAGTGGTTGGTCGAAACGGAGTTGGAACGAGCCGTTTCCTTGGCACGTGCCACAGTTCCCGAAAAGGAGGTGGGGGCAACTGAAGAACCTCCCGATTTCCTGGCTCCCGGTGGTGCAGCCGTGATTCTGGATCCAGCAACCGGAAGTGTTGTGGCGATGGCCTCCTACCCCTCCTACGACCCCAATGAGTCCATCGGAGGGTTCACCCTCGAACGATGGGCAGAACTGAACGACCGGGCAAATGATTTACCTATGTTCAACCGAGCAATCCAGGGCGAGTATGCACCCGGCTCCACCTTCAAGTTGTTTACGGCACATGCGGCGTGGCATGAGGAGGTGTTTGGGGTAGGGCGTGTCCCTGAGGCAGATGAACTCTGGGATGATCCTGGTTTCTACTTCCTGCAGAGTTGTAGGGCAGATGCCGTAGAAGAAGAGGAGGCCAGTGGTTGCATCTTCAAGAATGCGGGTGAGAAGACCTACGAAAGGGTAGATCTGCCCAGGAGCCTGACGGTCTCCAGCGACGTCTACTACTACATGATTGGAGAGTCGGTCTACATCAATCCACTGCACTCTGAGACAGCAATCCAGGATGCGGCTATCAGTTACGGCCTAGGTCGAAAGAGCGGGGTACCACTGCCGTTTGAACAAACTGGATATATGCCAACAGCGGCTAACCGCGAACAGAGGCATCTAGATAACCCCGTGGCGTTTCCATTTGGTGAGTGGTACTCGGGAGACAACGTGAATACCGCCATCGGACAGGGTGATGTTCTCGTCACCCCGGTCCAGTTGGCAAACGCGTATGCGACATTTGCGAATGGGGGCACCCGAATGGCACCGACGATGGTCAGTCGGGTGGTGGACAGAGGTGGTGAGACAGTTCGAGTGATAGGAGCACGGGTTGTCTCACAGGTCGATATCGATCCGGTGTTTCGCGAGTTGGTTCTTGAGGGCCTTTCAGGTGTGACTGCTGACCCTGAAGGAACTGCCTATTGGGCCTTTAACTCGGAAGCAACAAACGGTACGTACTTTCCTCTTGAAGAATACCCGGTAGCTGGAAAGACTGGCACTGCTGAGGTCCGTGGGAAGGCGGACACCTCGTTGTTCGCCGCATTTGGGCCGGCCCAGGCACCTACACACGTGATGATTGCTGTCTTGGAAGAAGCTGGATTCGGTAGCCAAGTGGCTGCACCGCTTGTTGCCCGTGTACTTGACCCCGTCCTGACGGGAACGGCTGTCGAGGCGCCTACGGCAGCAGTCAGGTATGCACGGTCCGCGGCCCTGCCATTGTGCGTCTCTTGGCATGAGTGGATCACGGGTGACACTCTTGAACGACTTGAAGGGATTGACTCGACCGCTGAGCCAGAGAGTGGCCCAGTGCTGGATGCCGATGGAACTGTGAGGGTGCGCGGGCAGCGTGTCGCGTGTGGTCCCCTAGTTGATGAACTCATCTCCAACCTCAAGGCCGACTGATGGTTGATCTGCGAAAGCCCCGCTTTGACAGGCCGACTGTCCTTCGCCACATCGATCTGTTGCTACCGGTGCTGGCATTCGCCATTGCTGGAATCGGAGTTGTCATGGTCTACTCGGCTACGCGGGGACCGGCTACGGACATGCGTCCGGCTGACACGGTCTTTCTGTATCGACAGATGCTGTTCGTCTGCATGGGTGCAGCAGTTATGGTGCTTTCGGCTTGGATAGGTCACCGGTGGGCCCAGCGGCTGGCGTTGCCCATCCACCTCGGCTTGCTTGTACTCCTTGTGGGCGTACTTGTGGTCGGAGTGGAGGTGAAAGGGGCACGGGCGTGGTTCCAGTTTGCCGGTTACCAATTCCAGCCTTCTGAGTTTGGCAAGGTGGCTGTGATCGTCGCCCTTGCAGCATGGATGGGGGCCATGCGGGAGGTTGGGGCTATCCGGTTGGCTGTAGCGATCCTGATCGTGGGGGCTCCGGTTGGATTGATTCTCCTACAGCCGGACTTAGGGACGATCTTGGTCTATGGGGCGATTGCCGCTGGGATGATTCTCGTTGCTGGAACGAGAGGCCGCCATCTCCTGATCTTGGGGTTGATTCTGGTAACAGGGATGGTCATGGTCTTTCAGTCCGAGTTGTTGGCTGACTACCAGGTGAAGCGCTTACTCGTGTTCGTTGATGAGGAAGCCAACACGGCTGCGAGCTACAACTTGGAACAGGCACAGGTTGCAATCGGTAACGGAGGGTTGAGCGGCACGGGCCTTTTTGAGGGAACCCAGAACATCTCCGACTTGGTGCCAGAGCAGCAGACGGACTTCATATTCACAGTTATCGCTGAGGAGACTGGTTTCGTGGGTAGTGCGGTCGTACTGGGCCTTATTGGTTTGTTGTTGGCCCGGGTCTGGAGGATCGGGAGAATGGCAGATGACAGGTATGGCATGCTGCTTGCAACGGGGGTGTTCTCGATGCTCCTGTTCCAGGTATTCCAGAGTGTCGGCATGTCAACCGGGATCATGCCGATCACCGGGATCCCACTTCCCCTGGTCAGCTATGGGGGCTCTTCGATTCTGACCACTTTCATCGCACTGGGCCTTGTAGAGAGTGTCCACATGAGGCGCCACCACCACAAGACTCGGGCTGCTTTATAGGCGACCACGGCCGGTGTGTCCCGTCTGTGGAGATGTTCGATACGCTTACGGGGTCATGAGTTCGCTCTGGCCCGAGCTCGAGCGTGTTCTCGGCGAGGTCCAGAAGCCGGCCCGCTATATCGGTTGCGAAGATGGGATGATCGTCCCTGAGCACCGTCCCGAAAAGGCGGCCTGGCTCCTGATCTACCCGGACACCTATGAGGTGGGGCTCCCCAATCAGGGTCTTCAGATCCTGTACGAGATCATCAACGAACGGCCCGATGCGGTCGCTGAGCGCTCCTACGCGCCATGGACCGACATGGCGGGCGTGTTGCGCAGGACAGGGCTGCCTCTGTTTTCAGTCGACACTCACCGCCCAGCGACGGAGTTCGACATTCTGGCCTTCAATCTTTCCTCTGAGCTCGTCTACACGAATCTGCTTGAGTGTTTGGACCTTTCGCGAGTACCGCTTCACACGACAGCACGCCGGCCAGAGGACCCCCTCGTAGTTGTTGGTGGCCACTGCGCATATAACCCCGAGCCTCTAGCGGACTTCATCGATGCTGCAGTGCTAGGAGATGGCGAGGAAGTCGTTTCTGAACTTTCCGAAGTGGTCGCTGCGTGGAAGGCCGCAGGCCGGACATCGCGTGACGGGATCCTGAGAGAGTTGGCTCGCATCGAGGGCGTGTACGTGCCTTCCTTGTATGAGGCTGAGTTCGACGGAGATCGCCTCGTGTCCCTCTCTCCAAGCACTACTGGTATCCCCGAGGTAGTAGAGAAGCGAACTGTCGCTGACTTGGCTCAATGGCCGTACCCGAAGAACCACCTAGTTCCTCTAACCGAGGTCGTACACGACCGACTGAACGTCGAGGTCTTCAGGGGATGCACTCGCGGCTGTCGTTTTTGTCAGGCAGGGATGATCACACGCCCAGTTCGTGAACGGCCAGCGGGGCAGGTTAGGACAATGATCGCTGACGGACTGCAGAGAACCGGATACGACGAAGTTGCCCTCACCTCGCTGAGCACGGCTGACTTCAGTAATATTGAGCAGGTTGTTGCCACTGCGGTAGCCGATGATGTCTGTGGTCAGGTATCGGTGTCACTGCCAAGTTTGCGAGTTGATGCCTTTACTGTCGGGATAGCTGCCGAGATCCAGAGGGCTAGGCGTACCGGCCTCACCTTTGCCCCTGAGGCTGGCACGTGGCGACTACGCCAGGTCATCAACAAGTTGGTCAATGAAGAGGACCTGTATGGAGCGGTCGGATCGGCCTTTTCGCAGGGATGGCGCAGGGCGAAGTTGTACTTCCTGACAGGTCTGCCGACCGAGACGGACGAGGACACTCTGGCCATCTTGGATCTAGCAAGCAGGTGTATCGACGAGGGTCGTGAATACCATCGCAGCCCGTCGGTGACCATCTCGTTGGGTGGTTTCGTGCCAAAGCCATTTACGCCGTTCCAGTGGTTCGGTCAAAATACTGAAACCGAACTGCGCCGGAAGATCGGACTTCTCCGCGAGGGTCTGCGGTTGCAGGGAAAGACCTACAAAGGCGTGAAACTGAAGTGGCACGATGCGAGTGCTTCGGTAGTAGAGGGCCTGTTCAGTAGAGGAGATCGCCGACTCGGTGCCGTCATCGAAGATGTTTGGCGAAACGGTGGAGTGTTCCAGGAGTGGAGTGAACACTTCGATCTGAAACTTTGGGAGGATGCTATGGCCAGACGTGGCCTCTCACTTGATTGGTATGTGTACAGGCACCGAACAGAGGACGAACTACTCCCTTGGGACCACCTTTCTGCTGGTCTCCACAAGGATTTTCTCTGGCAGGATTGGCGTGACGCCCTTGCGGAGGTAGGGCTCGAGGACTGTCGCTGGACTCCTTGCTACGACTGCGGTGCATGCACCGGCTACGGGATCGAGCACATAGTGGCCTCAGCTGTCCCACCAGCAGGTGGAAGTCAGGGAACAGGTCAGGCAGAAGGTGACACCACTGTGCCCGTTTCTCTTACAACGGGGCCACGAGTGGCGGCCGGGGTGGGTTCTTGATGCGTTTACGAATCCGCTTCGCTAAGACTGGCAAGGTCCGCTTCGTTGGACACCGCGACGTTGCCCGACTCTGGGAGCGTGGGCTCCGCAAGGCCTCACTTTCAGTTGCCTACAGTGAAGGCTTCTCACCGCGGCCGAGGCTCTCGTTCGGCCTAGCCCTGTCCACGGGTTACGAGTCAAACGCCGAATACTTGGAAGTCGAACTTCGTGAACCGTTCGATGATGCAACGTGGGATTGTTGGAAGGCCGAGGAGGTACGTGCTCGAATCGACGCGACACTTCCAGTTGGTATTGACGTGTTGGCGGTTGCCCCCTCGGATCGCGGTGAGGACTCCCTACAGAAGGCCGTTACCTCGTGTACATGGGAGATAATCGTAGATGGAATCGACGTTGAAGAAGCCTCGACGGGGGTACTGGAACTGTTGGGGAGGAGTCAGATTCTCCTCGAGCGTGAGCGAAAAGGGAAGATCTTCACAGAAGACATTCGCCACCAGTTGCTCGCACTCGAGGTCAACGGAGACGCAGATGACGGGGTTCGGCTTATAGCCGACCTCGGCACGCAACCCCGGGCACTTCGTCCGGGCGAAATGCTTGCAGCCATGGATCCGCCACTTACGGCCCGATCGGTGTGCAGGATGAACCAATGGATGTTGCAGGGAAACGACCGCATCGAACCGCTTTCGGTCGATGCCGCCCCTGCCCCGCTCGCCGAGGTGCGAGCGTGATTAGAAGGGAACCAAAACGTGTCACAGCACACAGGCGACGAAGGACGGGTCGAACCGACAGCGTCCACCCCCGCCGACAACCAAAAGAGTCGACCGGTACCTGCCGGATCGTCTGACAGGAAGCCACAAATCGGCGACAGCCGCCCCGCTCCCAAACCGCAAATCGGCGACAGCCGCCCCGCTCCCAAACCGCTAGATGGCGGAACCCGCACCCAACAGGCGGACTCCGGTTCTGGAACCGGTGGAGGAGGTGGGCGCAGACGTCGCCGTCGTCGAGGTGGCCGCGGCCGTGGCCGGGGTGGTGAAAGCGGAGGCCAGAACCGGGACAGGAAGCAACCGGTGGAGGCTGTCACCGATGACGGTCCAATTGAGTTGGATGAGGCGACGTTAAAGAGCCGTCGCGGCCGCGAACGCAGAGGAAAGCCGATCGGTCGCTACCTGATGTGTGTCAGCGTCTCTGATGGCTTCACCCAACTTGCAATTCTCGAAGGTCGAGCACTTATAGAGCACTATTTGTCACGTCCAGCCGATGACATCGGTGAAATTCACGGAAATGTGTATCTGGCCAAGGTGCAAAACGTCCTGCCCGGCATGGAGGCAGCGTTCGTCGACATCGGCACCCCCAAAAATGCTGTGCTGTACAGGGGGGACCTGCAGTTCGATGCCGAGGATCTAGAGGGCGGGGAGCGACCCCGCATCGAGCAGGTGCTGAGGGCCAAGCAGAAGATCATTGCTCAGGTAACTAAGAACCCGATCGCGCACAAGGGGGCACGACTCACCCAGGAGATCTCCCTAGCAGGCCGGTTCGTCGTACTGGTTCCCAATAGCACCACCTACGGCATCTCGAAGCGCCTACCCGATCCCGAACGCAAGAGACTCCGCTCCATCCTCGACAAGGTGAAGCCCAAACAGCACGGAATCATCGTGCGTACTGCTGCCGAGAACATCACTGAGGAGGAGATTGCACGGGATGTGCGTCGTCTAACCCAGCAGTGGGAGGAAATCGAAGCGATGTCTAAGAACTCCAAGGCACCGAATCTCCTCTACCGGGAGCCTGAGATGGCCTTTCGATTCATCCGTGAGGAGTTCAACAAAGACTTCCGAGGTGTGATTATCGATGACAGTGACATGTACGAGAAGGTTCGTTCCTATGTGGAAAGCATCAACCCTGCTCTTGTCGACCGCATCAGTTACCACGATCCTGAGGTTGAGACTCTGTCACTGTTTGAACGCCATCACGTCCATGAGCAGTTACGCAAGGCCCTTGATCGAAAGGTCTGGCTGCCCTCAGGTGGTTCTCTCATAATCGAGACAACTGAGGCCCTTACCGTCATCGATGTAAACACGGGTAAGAACGTCGGTAAGTCGAGCCTCGAGGAGACGGTGTTTCGCAACAATCTTGAAGCGGCTGAGGAGATAGCGCGACAGTTGCGACTACGCGACATTGGAGGCATCATCGTCATCGACTTCGTTGACATGGAGGTAAAGGCGAACCGAGAGAACGTGGCCCGAACTCTGCGTGATGCACTGAGCCGTGATAAGACCCGCACACAGGTGTTCGACATCTCTGATCTGGGACTCGTCGAGATGACAAGAAAACGCATCGGTGAAGGACTGTTGCAGTCATTTTCGTCAGTATGCGATGACTGTGGGGGTCACGGCGTTGAGTTCGACGACAACCTCCTCGCCGGGTCAGGAAGAGCCGGTAGGCGATGAAGAGGAGTCCAGTCTGGGAGGCTGATGCACCAGCTGTCACGGTGGTGCCAATACTCATCCCGGATAGCCTATGAGTTCTATGTATGCAGTAATAGCTACTGGTGGAAAGCAGTATCGGGTCAAAGAAGGTCAACGGGTTGTTGTCGAGCGACTCGGTGATCCGGGTTCTGACGTCGAGTTCACACCGATAATGCTGGTCGACGGCGATGAAGTCCTAGCCACCCCTGAGGACCTTGCGGGGTCAGCTGTGAGCGTGCGTGTTGTTGCCGCTGCGCGAGGACCCAAGATCAACGCTTTCACCTATAAGAACAAGAGCAACCAGCGTCGCCGGTGGGGTCACCGTCAGCACCTGGCCGAGATCGAGATCACCGGAATCAAGAGGGGCTGACGGCATGTCGAAGACCAAGGGCGGTGGTTCAACCCGTAACGGACGAGACTCCAATGCCCAGCGCCTAGGTGTGAAGGTCTTTGACGGTGGTGCCGTTACCGCGGGCAGCATCATCGTGCGCCAGCGTGGTACCAAGTTTCACCCAGGCACAAATGTAGGCCGTGGTGGCGACGACACTCTCTTCGCTACAGCCGATGGTGTTGTCAAATTTGGCTATCGCGGTGGCCGCAAGCTCGTAGACATCCTTACCGATTGATCCAGTCGGTTGTTGGCTGCTGTAGAAGTCTCTGTTCTAAAGGGCGTGGCACATAGTTGATGCAGTTCGTCTGATTATCGCTGGCTAGACGGGCCTCGAACATTTGGAGGAATTGGAATGGCCCATTGCTGTTTAACCTTCGACCTAGTTAGCACTATGCGAAGTTGACCGACAGCTACGGACTTGGCTGGGTCTAATTGATTCTAAGTTCTTAGACCTTCCGGAATTCGATCCCCAGTGCGGTGGTTGCCGCTTCGAGTTCTCTCCCTCGGAGGCCCGGGAGGAGGGCGGCGTGGTGGGTTGCTCCTGCCAGACACCACGATTGATAAGAGATCTCGACACTTCCCGAATCGAATCGAAACATCCCGTTGGGCCCTTCCATAGCGTCGTGTTTGGAGTCGATGATTGAACCTTCAGCAATTATTAGTGCCCAACCCCCTTTTGCGGATGGAACAGGGGAGAGACTGGTCAGGGTTGCAGGCCCCTTGGCAATGTTGAAAGCAACAGCAACACCGGGACCCTTATCCCCCATGTAGTGCTCCTCAAGGGTGAGTTTGATTGGGTGCCTTGGATCGGCGATAGAGGTATCGCCTTCGCCCCCATTCGCGACCAGTAGCCAATCGGAGGTCAGATCCAGTTGGTACAGTTCGCAGTAGAGCGCGGATCCCGCAACTGCTTTGCCAAGGGCTAGGGCAATTCCGGCTGGCAAATCGCCGGTACAGGCGAAATGCCGGTTTGTCTTTGCCATTTCGGTCACTGCGAGACAGGCAGTAATTCCTATAGCCGGATTGAATCGTAGGGCGGGCCCGTGGCAGTTGACAGCACCTCCCAAAGCATTGTATTTGTTGCAGAGCTGTTTGATGGCCAAGGCGAGTTGGGCAGAGCGTTGAAGTACCTCTGGGTCTAGTGCAGTGGCATCGCAGCCTTCAATCGCCTGTTCACACTCGGTTCGCAATTGTTCTTTTCCGATTTCAGAAAAACTCTGGTTGAGTTCCTCGACTTCTATATGAACAACTGACACTCCTAGACTTTCCAACGCAACTGGACTGGCTTCAACGTCCAAATAACCGGGGACTGGTTCGCCGATGGAGATCAGGGGGTTTGCCCTGATTGCCTTGGCACCCACCAACCCGCGAAGGATTGCCTCAATCTGAGCATGTAGGTCTTTACTGCCTATATCTCCAACGAGGGTAGTGAACTGTCTATTTTCGCGAACAAGGACGTTGGTGAGCATTACCAAACCAACTGGCAGACTCCGGCGTGTTGCTTGCTCGGTGTCGTAGTCGTCGGGGACCAACGCGGATTCCTGGACTCCCAACGCAAGTACGAATGCTTCGGGAACGCTTCGGAGGGCAGTCCACCCATAACTTGGGGGAGAAGCCATTGTTGGAGCGAAAACCACTGCATCGACATCTGCCTTGGCGAAAGCCTTCGCTGCAGACTCTCCTGCAGTTTCTGAGTCGACTAGTCCTGGGTAGATGACCTCACCATGAAGGCTCAGTAATGACCGGAGTGTTTCGCTGAAACGCTCCCGGCCTTTACGGAATTCTGCCGGCATAGCGTCATCGAATAATCCGAAGTACACCGCAAGAAGGCCAATCTTGAGTCGGTCTCCACCCTTTTCCATAAGTACTCCCTTGAGAGATCGAAATAGATTCTGGCACAATTAGCCCTTGGGGGATGTAGGACTGAGTAGGTGGATTTGGGCCGGGGTCAAACGACATGAAACCCCTGGAAAGTTCAGGTGCTTAGTGGTGGCTGGTGGCTGGTGGACAGGTTGAGTCTCTGACGATCAGCCTGGTGGGTAGGATCACATTCCGTGGGTGGTTGCTCGGATCGTTCATCAGGCTGATAAGAAGAGATGCTGATAGTTCGCCAATTCTTGTGGTATCGCGTGCAATGACCGTGATTGGCGGGTCATGAAGTTCGGTCAGGGGAATGTCATCACATGCGATCAGTGCAATATCAGTTCCCACTTTGAGTTCGCGATACTTGAGGGCTCGAAGCACACCGACAAGGATGACATTGCTGCCACAGATAACCGCTGTGGGGGGGTCAGGAGATCCCAATAGCTCAAGCAGAGTCGATGTACCTGCTGCAGCAGAAAAATCGATATGACGACGAAGAAAGCGATCGTGGTGAGCCCCAGTAGCCTCGAATGCGGAGTTGATACCAGAGGCTCGATCCCTGCTCGGTCGGAGTGATTCTGGCCCAGTTAGTAGAGCGATCCGTCGATGCCCCAGTGCTAGGAGATGCTCGGTTCCCGCTCGGACACCTGCACTGTGGTTTGTCAGGATTGCAGAAGCATTTGGCATATCTTCTAACTGACGGTCAACGAGGACTATTGGGATCGAAACATCGTTCAACTCGTTGCTAGTACTTGTAGTTCGATCATCCGCAACTGAAAGAATCAATCCGTCAACGCGACGCTGTTTGAGCAGTCGTATCATTCGAACATCGCGTTCCGGGTCTCCTTCGGAGTTGGCGAGGATCATGGAATAACCCGCAAGATCGAGCGTTCGTTCGGCTCCCCACGTGATATTGCCGAAAAGTGGATTAGATATGTCAGAAATTAGGAAGCCAACAGTGTGGGTCGACCCACTCCGTAGTCCCGAGGCCAGTAGGTTAGGTTTGTAACCAAGTTCAGCAGCTGCGCTAAGAACTCTGTCGCGCATGGAGCTAGATACATCAGCGTGGTTGTTTAGGACTCGGGAGACAGATGACAGCGCGACGCCAGCATGCTTGGCGACTTCCGTAATCGTCGGTTTTGAATAGTCCTTCGCCAAGACCACCCCTAATGTTGGGTAGGCCCATCAGTTCCCGGGTACATATACCGGTTGCAGACAAGGCCCTGCTCGTAGTGAATCTACTCCCAATGTCTGTTTACCTCTAGGGGTCAAGAGAACTTGCAGTTGTCTTTGGATTTGATGATCGTCCTAGATTTCGGGCCTGATCGTAGATCTGACCCGAGTTTGCTCCTCGCAGTATGAACTAATCACTGTCTCCGTTCTTCCTTGCACCTATGACACAAACAGGGTGATCACTGGTAAGGGAAGCCACCGTGGCCACCGTCTCTTTAGATTAGGACTCTTGCTGGATGAGTTATGCTCTTGCAGCAAATCAGGAGGGTTTGATCGAATGTTTGTTTCTGCTTGTACTGCTAGGGGTTGAGTGGGCGAGCAATACCAGATTTCCGTTATCCCCGGTGATGGCGTAGGTCGAGAAGTTGTCCAGGTCGGGATTCAGGTTGCCGAGGTGCTCTCCCGCCGCCACGGTTTTGGCTTGGACATTGTTGAGTACCCGTGGTCGTGTGAGTGGTACACAAGCAATGGAAAGATGATGCCTGATGACGCGTTGGAGTCACTTGCGGGGACAGACGCGATCTATATGGGTGCTGTGGGATATCCCGGAGTACCAGACCACGTTTCATTATGGGGTTTGTTGCTTCCGATCCGTCAGGCCTTTGATCAATACGTAAACTTGCGTCCCATCAAGTCTCTTAAGGGAATCCCGACACCCCTTGATCCGGCCAAGGCGCCAGATTTGGACATCCTGTTGGTACGAGAGAACACTGAGGGGGAGTATGTAGGGATCGGTGGGCGCGGACATCAGGGAACATCTAGTGAGTTAGCAATACAGACGACCGTCTTTACCCGCCAAGGCGTGGATCGGATAGTTAGATATGCCTTCGAACAGGCAAGGAGCCGCTCCGGCCGATTAGCTTCGGCAACTAAATCGAATGCAATGCAATACACGTCGGTCATGTGGGACGAAGTCGTAGAGGAAGTAGCCCGCGAATATCCAGACGTCGTCGTGACCTCTTACCTCATTGATGCCCTCGCAGCTCGATTCATCTCATCCCCACAGACTCTCGATGTGGTCGTCGCGAGCAATTTGTTTGGGGACATCCTTGCCGACATAGGAGCTGTCCTAATGGGCTCGATGGGCATGGCCGCTTCCGCCAACTTGAACCCTGCCAGGACCTCTCCAAGTCTCTTCGAGCCTGTACACGGGTCAGCCCCAGATATTGCTGGGAAAGGAGTGGCTAACCCCATTGGAGCGGTATGGAGCTTGGCGATGATGTTCGATCACTTTGGAGAGTGGGAAGCTTCCCAGAATGTCAGGGATGCAATCGACTTGGTTGCCTTGGAGGGTCCATACACCGCCGACCTTGGAGGCAAGGCAAGAACGGAGGAGGTTGGAGGTGCCATCGTCGAAGCTGTCGGTGGCTAGCCGGATGCTGGCAGAGATGGCTTGTGGTTACTAGAGCTTCACGTGCTTGTACCCCGAGTCAACTTGTTGCCTCTTCTGCGTCAACCCCTAGGCGGGCGAGCAGGTGCAGTCCGTGGGTGGCCGACTCCTTTGATCGGTAAGAGGATTTAGCCATCCAAGACCACCCGTGGAGTGCAGAGCGACATTGAACTAGCCCGCACCTTTCTGCAGGTTGATCATTTCGGCGCAATCGCTCCACTACCACTTTCGACTTGATGCCTTCTTGATCAACTCTTTCTGGCTCCGACCAAGAGCAGCAGTCGCTAGAGCCGTGAAGTCATTACTGGGGCGTGACTCGCTACAAGTGACATGGTTGCCGTGGTATCTATTTTTTGGCAACTCAATCGAGGTGCCACACCTCGTCGGCCCAGTAGAGGTCACCGTTGTCGTCCACCAGACTCAGGATCACGTCCTCGAACCATTTTGACCACCGCTCGTTTACATCCGTTGCGCCGATTTTGCCAAATGCGGTTGCAATGTCGGGGTGGCATTCAACGTAGGCAGTCACCTGATTGTCCCGTCGAAAGAGTGAGTAGTTCTTCAGGCCCGCATTTTCGATCGCTTCGACGAGCTCGGGCCAGATCTCGTCGTGTCGCTGCTTGTATTCATCGGCCTTATCCGGGTAGATCTCAAACGTAAAGCATGCTCGTTCCATGAGTCGCTTCTTTCCAGGTTGGGATTGTGCAGATACAAGACAGTAGAACGTTTTTTGAAATGATTCACCAAACCAGTGTCACGAGGATTCCAATCACTACCAATGATGCTGCTAGGACGGACCGGGTTGATGGGAGCCGACCCTGATGAATGGTTTCCCATCCAATCAGCCACATTGGTGTTGTGGCCATCATGGTCTGGATGACAGTAGGGCTTCCACGTTGCACCCCAAGGATTGAGAGACACCAGCCCAGAGTGATGAAGCCGGAGCGGGCGATGATCATTGGGATTTCGCGCCGAGGGAGGTCGGTAGGTGGGATAAACAGGACGAACAGAACGGCGGCAAGCGCAGTTCTGATTGTGTACGTCTGAACGAGCCCTGCTCCTTCATCGGCCAGTTGCCGTGCGAGGACGGTTGTCATCCCAGTCGTAACCGACGCAACACCAGCGGTGAATAGCGTCCGTCTCTTTTGGAGGTTGGGGAATGAACCCGTGAGAGTGCCTAGTACCCCGAGAATCACCGACGCTGCTACCGCGATCTCAACCCAGTCAAAGGCAGTCGGCACGAGGATTGCAGAGCCAATCGCGGCTGCGATGGGACTTGTGGCCTGTGCGGTTGTTGTTGCCGATGCTGACCCATGGGTGAATAACTCGAAGACCGACAATGCTTGTAGCGATACGACGAGAGCGCTTGTACAGAGCAACACCACAACTGTTTTTGACCACTCCCAGTGGCTAAATGGGATAAGTGGGATCAATATGAGTGCGTTGCACGCGTAGAGAGGTCCGATCAGTTGGCGTGGTGGGAGACGCTGGACCATCTCTCTTGTTATTCCTGATCCAGAAGCGATAGCGATGGCCGCAAGAAGTCCCAGCACGGGTGCGTTCATTTGGAAACGTTATCGTTACCTCTGCTGGAGGGAGAAGGGGTAGCACTCAAGATGACAGAACTCACTTGGTCCGATGAGCTGGGGAAAAGGGTTCGTTCTGGAACCTGGATGGAACAAGCTATGTCGACTGTGGGCCGGATTGAGGAAGCCTTTGTCGAGGAGCGCTGGGAGTCTGCTGCCGAACTTGTGGACTACTTCATGGAAGAGGCCAAGGTGTGCTATGTGATTTACTCGGGCTGGTTTGACAAGTTCTCAGGTTGGCTGCTTAGCAGAGGTATAGCTCATGAGGAATTCGAGAGGCTTTATGAACTACTTTCATTTCCTGATGGTCAGGCCTTTGATGCCACTGGTCGGATACCCAGTGAGCGATGGTCAAACCTTGGAGCTGTCGCTGGGCGGTT
>Ga0187827_10001444_pt1 | contig 34966 bp, 28 predicted proteins | sample ETNtaG_39_FD_167969 | JGI IMG/M metagenome (GOLD analysis project Ga0187827, IMG submission 167969) | Marine microbial and viral communities from oxygen minimum zone, Eastern Pacific Ocean - ETNP2014_SV_150_PacBio MetaG (Illumina Assembly) | ecosystem: Environmental > Aquatic > Marine > Hypoxic...
CTTGCCAAAGCTGCGCCGCGTCACCTACACGGATCAGGAAACGGGCTAGCGCTACGTCTTCCTCAGCAACGCCTTCCACCTCGACGCCCGGACCATCGCCGATATCTACAAGGCGCGCTGGAAGGTTGAGCTGTTCTTCAAGTGGATCAAGCAAAACCTCAAGATCAAGGCCTTCCTCGGCACCTCCAAGAACGCCATCCTGACGCAAATCTGGGTGGCCCTATGTGTCACCTTGCTGCTCGCCTATCTCAAGCTCGTCTCCAAGACCGGTCAATCGGCCCAGGCCGTCCTCCGCCTCCTCCAACTCAACTTGCTCCTCAGACGGAATCTCTTTGATCTCGTCACTGGAAGACCCCCCGATCCGCCACAAACCGATCCCAGACAGCAGGTTCTACCAGTTTAGAATGTTTGTGGGACAGCAGTGAGTTTCACCCCAGTTTTTCGGGGGGCCGGGGTGCAGCCGGGCGCGGGCCAGCGGCGGGCTCAGATTACTTTGCCCGGATTCATGATGTTCTGGGGATCCAGGGCCTGTTTGAGGCGGCGCATGAGGTCGAGCTCCACCGCAGAGGCATAGTGTTCCAGGTCGTCGCGTTTGAGGCGGCCGATGCCGTGTTCGGCGCTGATCGAGCCGCCCAGCTCGACGGTGATGTCGTGGACCAGGCGGCTGATGGTGGTCCACAGCTCGAGGAACTCCTGGGGCGCCATGGCGGGCGGCTGCAAGACGTTGAAGTGGACGTTGCCGTCACCGAGATGGCCGAAAGCCAGCACCCGTGATCCCGGCACCGCCTTGGCGGTCGCCGCCTGGGCCCGGACGATGAAGTCGGGAATGCGTCCCAGCGGCAGCGAGACGTCGTGCTTGATGCTGGCCCCGGCCGGCTTTTGGGCCGCGTTCAGATCCTCGCGCAGCGCCCATAGGGCGCGGCGCTGGGCCTCGCTGCCGGCGATCACGGCGTCGGCCACCAGGCCGTCGTCGCTGGCCTGGGCCAGCACCTCGGTCAGCAGCTCGCGGCTGCGCTCCTCGTCGTTGGCGGCCTCGATTTCCGCCAGTACGTACCAGGCGTGGCTCTCGGCCAGCGGGTCGCGGTGGCCCTGGCCGTGTTCGAGGACGATGTCGAGACAGCCGCGCGGCAGCACCTCGAAGGCGTTGACGGCGCCGCCGCTGGCCTCGCGTACCCGGGCCAGCAGCTCCAGCCCGGCCGCCACGTCGGTCACCGCGATGAAGGCGGTGACCCAGGACCGGGGCAGCGGAAAGAGCTTGCAGACGGCGGCCGTAATGATGCCCAGCGTGCCTTCGGCGCCGATAAAAAGCTGCTTCAGATCATATCCCGTGTTGTCCTTGCGCAAGCTGCGCATGCCGTCCCAGATGCGGCCGTCGGGCAGCACCACCTCGAGGCCCAGCGCGAGATCGCGGCTGTTGCCGTACTTGAGCACGGCGACGCCGCCGGCGTTGGTCGAGAGGTTGCCGCCGATGCGGCACGACCCCTCGGCCGCCAGGCTGAGAGGAAACAGGCGCCCGGCCTCGGCCGCCGCGGCCTGGACATCGGCCAGGATGCAGCCGGCCTCGACGCTGATGGTGTTGCCCACGGCGTCGATCTCGCGGATGCGGTCCATGCGGCAGAGGCTGATCAGCACCTCCGTGCCGTCGTCGTGGGGCACGGAGCCGCCCACCAGGCCGGTGTTGCCGCCCTGGGGCACGATGGGCGTGGAGCTTTCGCCGCAGATCGTCACCAGGGCCGCCACCTCGGCCGTGCTGGCCGGTTTCAAAACGAGCGGCGTCGAGCCCTGATAGAGGCGGCGTTCGTCGCTGACGTAGGCCGCCAACTCGTCGGCGTCGTCGCTCCAGCCGCCGGGCCCGACGGCGGCCTTGAGGCGGTCCAGAACCACCTCCGGCACAGTGGTGCGATGGCCGCGCTCGGTCTGATCGTTCATGGCATCGGTGTAGTCCAGCATCGCTCGGCGGACAAGGGTTCGTTGCTGAATTAGTCCCTGGGCGCCGCCGCCCGGCGCAGGCGGTCGTTCAGGGCGGCGCCCAGGCCGCGCCGGGGAATGGCCATGACGGCGATGGCTTGAAGCTCGGGGCGGTCGAGCTGGTGCAGCATGGTGAAGAGGTTGGCGCAGGCTTCCGCGAGGTCGCCCGAGGGACTCAGGTTGAGGCTCAACGCCGCGCCCTCGGGCAGGTCGGGGCCGAAGGCCAGCAGGGCCTCGTCCGCCGCCACCGTGGTGGCCTCGAGGCGCAGCGGCAGGCTCGGTGCGTAATGACTGGGTAACTGTCCCGGCGAGATCGGGGCGCCGTCTGTCGGCTCCGGCAGCGATTCCACCAGGCCGCCGACCTCGGCCACGATAGCCTCGCGGGTCAGGCCGCCGGGCCTGAGCAGGCGCACCTCGTTGTCGACCGCCAGCACGGTCGATTCGATACCCAGCGGGCAACGGCCGCCGTCCAGCACCATGGCCAGGCCGTCATCAAAGCCGGCCACGACGTGCTCGGCGCGGGTCGGGCTGAGCTGGCCCGAGCGGTTGGCGCTGGGCGCCGCCAAGGGCCGCTCGGTCTGGCGCAACAAGTCCAGCGCCAGGGCATGGTTGGGCACCCTCAGCGCGATGGTCGAAAGTCCGGCCGAGACCAGCAGCGAGGCCGGGCAGTCCGCGAGGCGGGGCAACACCAGCGTCAGGGGCCCCGGCCAGAAAGCCTTGGCCAAGCGCTCGGCCAGGGGGTTGAAGCGCGCCAGGCGGTGGGCCGCCAGCAAATCCGCGAGGTGCACGATCAGCGGATTGATGGCGGGGCGGCGCTTGACGGCGAAGATCTCCTGCACCGCATCATGGTTGGTGGCGTCGGCGCCCAGGCCGTAGACGGTTTCGGTGGGAAAGGCCACCAGCAGGCCCTGGCGCAGGCAACGCGCCGCCATGGTCACGGTCTCGGCCGTCGCCGGCACGGCTTTGGGCCGGGTGATGTTCATCGAACCAGAGTCACCCTATTCCGCGGCGTCTCCAAAGAGCGCCTTCAGGTAGGCGTGTTGCAGATCGGCGAAGTGGCGCTGCACGTCGGCCATGTCCTGGCCGATACGTTCCGCCATCTCCAGGCCGTCATCGATGAAGCGGTCCGTGGGCTCGGCCCAGCGCTGCGTCAGGTGCATCATGGCGCGGTAGGCGGCGCGTTCGTGCGGTTTGTCGCCCTCGCCGAGCTTTTCGACCTGGCTGAGAATGAACTCTAGGCTTTCCTCGGCCGTCAACATGGTATCCTGCCTGCCTTTCGCGGGGACGTTGACAGACACGGTACACAGGGCCTAGGGGGGGCGCAACGGGCCAAACTGGGAAGAGAACCATGAGCGAGTACACACCGCCGCTACGCGATTTGCGCTTCGTACTCAACGAGATCGTCGACTTGGAGGGCCTGAGCCGCCTCGAGCCTCTGTCCGAGGCCACGTCCGATCTTGTCGATGCCGTACTCGAGGAGGCCGGCCGCTTCAGCCGCGAAGTGGTGGCGCCGCTCAATCGGGTCGGCGATGCCGAGGGCAGCCGCCTGGAGAACGGCGTGGTTGTCACCGCGCCCGGCTTCAAGGAAGCCTATCGCCAGTACACCGAAGGCGGCTGGCAGGGCATGGCCTTCGATCCCGAATACGGCGGCCAGGGCTTGCCCTACACGGTGGCCACGGCGGTCGAGGAGATGATCGGCTCGGCCTGCATGGCGTTCAGCCTCTGCCCCATGCTGACACGCGGCGCCATCGAGTTGATCTCGGTGCACGGCACGGCGGATCAGAAGGAGGCTTATCTCGGCAAGCTGATCGCCGGCGAATGGTCCGGCACGATGAACCTGACCGAGCCCCAGGCCGGCTCCGACGTCGGCGCGGTGCGCTCGAAGGCGGTGCCCGAGGGCGATCACTTTCGCATCAAGGGCACCAAGATCTTCATCACCTACGGCGAACACGACATGGCCGAAAACATCGTCCATCTGGTGCTGGCCCGGCTGCCCGAGGCGCCGCCCGGCACGCGCGGCATCTCGTGCTTCATCGTACCCAAGTTCCTGGTCAATGCCGATGGCTCGCTGGGCGCGCGCAACGATCTGCGTTGCGTCTCGCTGGAGCACAAGCTGGGCATCCACGCCAGTCCCACGGCGGTGATGTCGTTCGGCGACAACGAAGGCGCCATCGGCTACCTGGTGGGTCCCGAGAACGGCGGCATGCGCTGCATGTTCACGATGATGAACGCCGCCCGCATGGCCGTCGGACAGGAGGGCCTGAGCATCGGCGAGCGGGCCTACCAGCAGGCGCTGAGCTATGCCTGCGAACGCATCCAGGGACGGCCGCTGGGCGCCGACGAGGGCGCCGCCATCGTCGAACACCCGGACGTGCGGCGCCAGCTCATGACCATCAAGTGCCAGCTCGAGGCAGCCCGGGCGTTGCAGCTTTTTACCGCCCAGTCGGTGGATATCTCGCGCCACCACCCGGAGGCTGAGCGGCGCGAGCAAAACGCCGACCTGGTCGACCTGCTGACGCCGGTGGTCAAGGGCTGGATCACCGACATGGGCGTGGAAGTGACCTCCATGGCTTTGCAGGTGCACGGCGGCATGGGTTTCATCGAGGAGACCGGCGCCGCCCAGCACTACCGCGATGCCCGCATCGCGCCGATCTACGAGGGCACCAACGGCATCCAGGCGCTCGATCTGATCGGCCGCAAGCTGGCGCTCAAGGGTGGCCAGGTGGTGCGGGATTTCCTCGACCGGGTGCGTGATCTGGATGTCGAACTGGCGGCTGCCGGCGACGATCTGGCGACGCTGCGCCAGGGCCTGGAGGCCGGCGTCGAGGCCCTGGGCCAGGCCACCGAGTGGCTGCTGGCCTGCGGCGATGCCCGCGATGCGGCGGCCGGCGCGACGCCCTACTTGCGCCTCTTCGGCATCGTCGCCGGCGGTTATCTCATGTCGCGGGCCGCCTTGGCGGCCCGGATGCGTCTGGCGGCCGGCGATGACGAGGTCTTTCACCGGGCCAAGATCGCCACCGCGCGCTTCTATGGCGAACAGATCCTGCCCCAGGCGCCGGGGCTGCTGGGGCCGGCCACCCGGGGTGCCACCACACTTTTCGAGATCGATGCCGAAGGGCTCAGCGTCTGACGAAGGCAGCCGCGATTTCGATCCAGGGCGACCACAGGAACTGGTCGACCGGCACCACGCGGCGCAATTCGTATCCGCCGTCGACTAGCAGTCGGGCGTCGCGGGCGAAGCTGGCGGGGTGGCAGGAGACGTAGGCGATACGCGGCACGGCCGAGCCGGCCAGCGCCGCCGCCTGGGCCGGGGCCCCGGCCGCCGGCGGGTCCAGGACGATGGCGTCGAAGCCCGCGAGTTCGGATGCCGTCAAGGGCCGTCGGGCCAGGTCGCGCACTTCGCTGTGCACATCCAGGCGGCCGGCCTGGGCGTCGGCTGCTGCCCGCAGGGCGCCGGCCGCCGCGGCATCTCCCTCCACCGCCAGCACCGAGGCCGCCCGGCAGCGCAGCGCGAAGCTGCCCAGGCCGGCATAGAGATCGGCGATACGGCGGCTTGCGCCGATGGTTTCCGCCACCACCTCGGCCAGGGCGGCCTCGGCCTGGGCGTTGGCCTGCAGGAAGGCGCCGGGCGGTGGCGCCACCGCAACCTCACCGAAATGCACCAGCGGCAGGCGCTGCTGCACGATCGTTTCCACGCTCTCTGCCGTCCCGCCGGGCGGCGCCCAGGAGAGCCGTGCCAGATTGTGTTGCCTGGCAAAGTCCACCAGGGCCTGGCGGGCTTCGAGATCGACTTCGCCGCCTTGGAGCAGCAGATCGACGCCGTTGTCGGCGGCCGTGAGATCGATCTCGATATTCCGACCCAGTGCCGGCAGATCGTCCAGCAGCCTCTGCAACGGGACCAGCAGGGCCGCCAGTTCGGCCCGCAACAGCGGGCATTCATCGAGCGCCACGATTTGCCGGCTGGCGCGCTGGTGGTAGCCCAGCACTAGGCCGGCAGGGCCGCGTTTCGCCCTCAGCCGGGTGCGGCGGCGCTCTCCAGGCCGCCCGGCGAGTGTGGCTTCGGGCTGGTGGTCGAGACCGCGCCGCGCCAAGGCCTGGGCCACCTGGTGGCGCTTCCAGTCGGCCACGGGCTGGTCCTGCCAATGCTGCAGGGCGCAGCCGCCGCAGCGGCCGAAATGGCTGCAGGCGGCCGGTTGGCGCTCGGGTGAGGGCTTTGTCATCTCCAGCAGCCGGGCCGCCCAGGCTTCACCGCGCTTTCTCTCGAGACGCACCAGGACCTCTTCGCCAGGCAGCGTGAAGGGCACGTAAATGCGGCCCCGGGGTGACGAAGCCAGGCCATCGCCGCGGCTGCCGATGGCTTCGATCCGGACGCTAAGTTCGGCCATGGCGGGCCGCGATGAGGAATTCCCGGTTGCCCTTGGGGCCGAGCAGGGGGCTGGCTTCAACGCCCAGGACACGCCAGCCGGGCAGGCTGGCGACCCAGTCGGCGATTGTTGTGCATACCTCGTCATGCAGCGCCGCATCGCGCACCACGCCGCCCTTGCCGACACGGTCCGGGCCGACCTCGAACTGCGGCTTGATCAGGGCCAGCAGCGCCGCCCCGGGGGCGGCCAAAGCGAGCGGCGCCGGCAACACGGTGCGAAGCCCGATGAAGCTGGCGTCGCAAACGATCAAGTCGACCGGCTCGGGCACCTCTGTGCCGCTCAGGTGGCGGGCGTTGGTGCGCTCCAGCACCACCATGCGCGGGTCGTGCCGCAGTTTCCAGTCGAGCTGGCCGTGCCCCACGTCGACGGCATAGACCCGGGCCGCCCCCCGGCTCAGCAGCACGTCGCAAAAGCCGCCTGTCGAGGCGCCCACGTCGAGTGCCACCAGCGCCTTCGGATCGATGGCGAAATGGTCCAGGCCATGGGCCAGCTTGACGCCGCCGCGGCTGACCCAGGGGTGGTCGGGCTGGCTGACCTCGAGCGGCGTATCGGCGGCCAGCATCTGGCCCGCCTTATCCAGCCGCCGCCCCTCGCTGTACACCTTACCCGCCATCACCAGGGCCTGCGCCCGGCTGCGGTTCTCGGCCAAGCCGCGGGCCACCAGCAGATTGTCCAGGCGCTGTTTGGGCGGGCGGCTCATGCCTTGGCCTGTCGTGCTATACTGCATGCAAATGAACGCGCCACTGGATGAAATACTCGCGCAGTTGCGGCATCGATTGGAGGAACTCCTCGGTGAGCGCCTCCAGCGCATGATCTTATTCGGCTCAAGGGCACGCGGCCATGCCGAGGATGATGCCGACATCGATATTCTGGCGGTCGTTTGCGACCATCCGACGCGCGAGGCCTACGGCAAACCCGTGACTCAAATCGTCTGCGATCTTTCGCTTCAATATGACACCGTTATCAGCTGCTTCCTGACAACACCGGAGAGTGTCGATCAGAGCGGTCTGCCCTTCTACCGCAACGTGCGGCGGGAAGGGATCGCATTGTGAGACCGGAGCAAGGGTCGCTTTTTGAAGCGGCAGAAAGGAGCCTCGCGGCGGCCCAGATACTTCTAGATTAGGGCTTCGCAGGTTATGCCGCCGCACGTGCATACTATTCGATGTACGCGGTGGCGCAGGCCTTATTGCTCGATCTGGACATGAGTTTCTCCAAACATTCGGCGGTGATTGCCGCTTTCGGACAGCATTTTGCCAAGACGGAGGTCTTGCCGAAGGAATTCCATCGCCACTTGATTGAAGCCCAACAAGATCGGCACATCGGTGACTATGTAAACGAACGCGAGGTATCGGCAGCCGAGGCCGGTCGTCACATCGAAAATGCCCGAAGCTTCCTCGATTCAGCCCAAAATTACCTGCAGCGGTGATCGCTGGATAACTAAGCCCGCACCGGGCTTTCGGCCGCCGGCTGGCCCAGCGCTTCGAGGGCGGTGGCGACGATGTCGGGGGCGCTCAAGCCGGCCTGGCGGTATTGCTCGGCCGGGGTGTCGTGCTCGATGAAGATGTCGGGCAGCACCATGGGGCGCAGCTTGAGGCCGTTGTCCAGGAGGCCCGCCGTGGCCATGAACTGCATGACCTGGGCGGCAAAGCCGCCCACGGACCCTTCCTCGATGGTGATCATGACCTGATGCTCGGCGGCCAGGCGGGTGATCAGCTCGTGGTCCAGCGGCTTGGCGAAGCGGGCGTCGGCCACCGTCGCCGGGAAGCCGTGCACGGCCAGTTCGTCGGCTGCCTTGAGGCATTCGCCCAGCCGCCCGCCCAGCGAGAGAATGGCGATGGCGCTGCCCTGGCGCACGATGCGGCCCTTGCCGATCTCCAGCGCCACACCCTGGGCCGGCAGCTCCACGCCCGAGCCTTCGCCGCGGGGATAGCGGAAAGCCGAGGGGCCATCGTCGATGGCGGCCGCCGTCGCCACCATGTGCACCAGTTCGGCCTCGTCGGCCGCCGCCATGACCACCATGTTGGGCAGGCAGCAGAGATAGCTGAGGTCGAAGCTGCCGGCGTGGGTGGCGCCGTCGGCCCCCACCAGGCCGGCCCGGTCGATGGCGAAACGCACAGGCAGGTTCTGTATGGCAACGTCGTGGACCACGGAATCGTAGGCGCGTTGCAGAAAGGTCGAATAGATCGCGGCGAAGGGCTTGAAGCCCTCGGTGGCCAGGCCGGCGGCGAAGGTTACGGCGTGTTGTTCGGCGATGCCGACGTCGAAACAGCGATCGGTGAAATGTTCGGCGAAGCGGTCGAGGCCGGTGCCGGCGGCCATGGCCGCGGTGACGGCGACGATGCGCGGATCCTTCGTGGCCTCGGCGATCAGGGCGTCGGCAAAGACGTTGGTAAAGGAGGGCGCGGCGCTGGCCGCTTTGACCTGGGTGCCGGTGACCAGGTCGAAGCGGCTGACGCCGTGGTACTTGTCGTCGGAGCTCTCGGCCGGCTCGTAGCCTTCCCCCTTGCGCGTGACGACGTGGATCAGCACCGGTCCGTCCTGCTCGGTGTCGCGCACGTTCTTGAGGATGGGCAGCAGGTGGTCGAGGTTGTGGCCATCGATCGGGCCGATGTAATAAAAGCCGAGCTCCTCGAACAAGGTGCCGCCGGTGGCCATGCCGCGGGCGTATTCCTCGGCCAGGCGCGCCGCGCGCTCGAAGCTCGAGGGCAGGCGTTGGGCCACCTGTTTGGCGATGTGCCGGAGCCCGCGGTAGCCGCTCGACGAAATCAGGCGCGAGAGGTAAGCGCTCAAGGCTCCCACGTTGGGGGCGATCGACATGTCGTTGTCGTTGAGGATGACGATCAGGCGGCTCGACATGGAGCCGGCGTTGTTCATGGCCTCGAAGGCCATGCCGGCAGTCATCGAGCCGTCGCCGATGACGCAAATGACACGGCGCTCGCTTTCCTCCAGGTCGCGCGCCACGGCCATGCCCAGACCGGCCGAGATCGAGGTCCCGGCGTGGCCCGCACCGAAGGGATCGTAGGCGCTCTCGGCGCGGCGGGTGAAGCCCGACAGTCCGCCGCCCTGGCGCAGCGTGTGGATGCGCTCGCGGCGTGCGCTGAGGATCTTGTGGGGATAGGCCTGGTGGCCGACGTCCCAGATCAGGCGGTCTTCGGGAGTTTCGAAGATGTGGTGCAGCGCCACCGTCAGCTCGACCACCCCGAGCCCGGCGCCCAGGTGGCCGCCGGTGCGCGACACGGCCTCGATCATGCACGACCGCACCTCGTCGGCCAGCTGGCCGAGCTGCTCCGGGGCCAGGGCCCGGACGTCGGCCGGGCTCTCGATGCCGTCGAGCAGCGGTGTCTTGCTGGCAACTGTGTTCAAACCAATCCTCGTTAGCCACTTGCGCCGACGCTGCGGCGTCAGCTACGTCGTTCAATGACAAAATGTGTCAAGTCACGCAGAAGTTCGGCTTTTTCGGCAAAAGGATCAAGGTGTTTTACGGCTTGCTCGGCCAGCATGCGGGCCTGGGTACGGGCTCGTTCGGGGCCCAGCACCGAGACGAAGGTGGACTTTCCCGCCGCCGCATCGCTGCCCACCGGCTTGCCCAACTGGCTCGTGTCGCCCTCGGCATCGAGCAAATCGTCGACGATCTGGTAGGCCAGCCCCAGGTCGTGGGCGTAGGCATGCAGGGCCTGGCGTAGCGGCGCCGGGGCCCGGCCCAGGATGGCTCCGGCGGTGCAGGCAAAGGCGATCAGGGCGCCGGTCTTGAGCTGGTGCAGCCGGGTCAGGGTGGCCACGTCGACGCTGGTGCGTTCGGCCGCCAGGTCGATGATCTGGCCCGCCACCATGCCGCGGCAGCCGGCGGCCGTGGCCAGTTCCACGATCAGCTCGCTGCGTACCTCGGGGTTGGAATGGGTCTCCTCTTCGGCCAGCACCTCGAAAGCCAGCGTCAGCAGGGCATCGCCGGTCAGGATGGCGCTGGCCTCGTCGAATTCGATGTGGGTCGCCGCCCGGCCGCGCCTAAGCTCGTCGTCGTCCATGGCCGGCAGGTCGTCGTGGACCAGGGAATAGGTGTGCACCAGCTCGACCGCCGCCGCTACCCGCAAGGCCGATCGTCGGCCGACGCCGAACAGCGCCGCGGCGCTGGTCACGAGAAAGGCCCTGAGGCGCTTGCCACCGCCCAGCGTGGCGTAGCGCATGGCCTGGTGCAGTCGAAGCTCAGGGCCCTCCGGCCGCGGCAGCAGCCGGGCCAGTTCGTCCTCGACCTCCGCTGCCAACTGGGCCAGCGCCGCCGGGAACCCCTGGGGGGCGTCGGGTTCGGACAAGGCCCTGCTCAGTCGAGATCGGCGGCTTCGAGGCCGGGCCCGCCGTCGAGGCCGGCGACCACCTTTTCGACCTTTTCGCTGGCCGCCCGAAGCTTGGCCTCGCAGTGGCTCTTGAGGTGGCTGCCCCGGGTGTAGACGGCGATCGATTCCTCGAGGTTGACATCACCGCCCTCGAGGCGCTGGACGATGCCTTCGAGTTCGCCCAGCGCCTCTTCGAAGCTGAGCTTGGCGATGTCCTCGGGAAGCGCTTCCGCGGCCGCGCCGGGGGGGTCGTTCTGGGCCATGGGGCCTCCTGCAAAGGGGTTTCGAGTGTAGGCCGCTCGGGCGCTACCCTCAAGCCGCCAGCAACTCGCCCACGTGAGCCGCCACCGAGCGGCCCAAAGCGTCCAGTGCGTAGCCGCCCTCGAGCACCGAGACCAGCCGGCCCCCGGCGTGGCGGGCGGCCACAGCCAAGAGCTCGCGTGTGGCCCAAGCGTAATCCTCGTCAAGCAACTCCAGAGCCGCCAGCGGGTCCTCGGAGTGGGCGTCGAAACCGGCCGAGACCAGCACGAAGCCTGGCTCGAAATCGTCCAGCGCCGGCAGCAGGTGGTCCGTGAATGCCTGACGGAAGGCCTGGGATCCGTCGCCCGCCGCCAGCGGCAGGTTGAGGATGTTTCCCACCCCGGTATCCTGGGCCGCGCCGCTGCCGGGATAGTGCGGATACTGGTGCGTCGAAGCGTAGAAGAGCGTGGCGTCGCGGCGAAAAGCGGCCTCGGTGCCGTTGCCGTGGTGGACGTCGAAGTCGATCACCGCGACCCGGGCCGCACCAAACACATCGCGGGCCCTCAGCGCCCCGATGGCGACGTTGTTGAAGAGGCAAAAACCCATCGCCCGGGCCGGCTCGGCGTGATGTCCGGGCGGCCGCACGGCGCAGAAGGCGTTATCCGCACGGCCCCCGGCCACGGCGTCGACGGCGGCCGTCACGGCGCCCACGGCCCGCAATGCGGCCTCGCCCGAGCCTGGCGAAACGGCGGTATCGGCATCGAGGTAGGCCCGGCCCTGGCTCGGCAGAACGGCCTGCACCGCGGCCAGATAAGCGCCGTCGTGGACGCGCAGGATGTCGCTGTGCTCGCCCAAGGGCGCCTCGCGCCGCTGCAGGGCCGCGAATTCGGATCCCTCCAGGGCTGCCTCGATGGCCCGCAGGCGATCGGGGCGTTCGGGATGCCCATCGCCGGGATCGGGTTCGAGGCAAGCCGGGTGGCTGAAGAAAAGCGTCGACATGGAGGGCGGCCTGACGATGTTGTGAAGCCGGGTGGGGGCCGGGAATATTGTCGTGGAGCCGATTTTCGGTCTTAATTGCGGGCCTGACAACGGCTGCCGGGGCGGCCGGCGCATTTTTTTGACGGGGCTGGTGGAGGCGCATGAAAATCCTCACCCAAGTCGTGGTGGTGGCTGCCCTGGCGGCGGCAGCCGGCGGCGGCTGGCAATACAAGGACCGATTGCCCTGGCTGGGCGGCGGCGAGGCGGTCAAGGCATCGGCCAAGCGCGGCGGCAAACGGGTGGTGCCGGTGGAACTCGGCGCCGCCCACGCCGGTTTGGTAACGGTCAGCGTCGAGGCCATGGGCACGGCCGAGGCCAACGACGCCGTCATCATCACGCCCAAGGTGACCGGCATCATCAAGCGTATTCGTTTTCGCGAAGGCCAGCGGGTCAAGGCGGGCAGCGTGCTGGTGGAATTCGACGCCGGCGAGCTGGAGGCCAAGCTCGAGGAAAAACGCGCCGATCGCGACAATGCCCGGCGGCTCTATCAGCGCGCCCGGCGGCTGTTGCAGACCAGGAACGTGCCACGCGCCCGGGTCGACGACCTGCAGGGCCAGTTGCTGGCCGCCGAGGCCCGGGTCAGGGCCGACGAGGCGCGGCTTGCCGAATACGTCGTCAAGGCGCCCTTTGCCGGCCGCCTGGGGCTGAGAAGGGTCAGCGTCGGCGCCCTGGTGCGGCCCGGTGACGCCATGACCACGCTGGACGACACCTCGCGCGTGCGGGCCGATTTTCGCCTGCCCGAAACCGGCCTGGCCCACGTCGCCACCGGCCAGGCGGTGACGGCGGTCAGCGCCGCCTACGCCGGCCGCAACTTCGAGGGCCGCGTCAGCACCATCGATTCGCGCGTCGATCCGGTCAGCCGCTCGATCCAGATCCGGACCGTCTTCGCCAACCGCGATGAAGCCCTCAAGCCGGGCATGTTCCTGACCGCGACCCTGGTCACCGAGGTGCGCGAAAACGCCGTGCTGATTCCCGAGCAGGCCTTGGTCTCGAGCGGGCGTGAGCGCTTCGTTTTCACCGTCGTTGAGGGCAAGGCGCGAAAGGTGGCGGTCGAGGTGGGCGAGCATCTGGGCGCCGAGGTGGAAATCCGGGCCGGCCTGGCAGTCGGCGACCGTGTGGTGGTCGGCGGTACCCAGAAGATCCGCCACGGCAGCGCCGTGCGGCCCCTGCCGGCGGCGGCTGGCAAGCCGGGCGGCAAGCCAGGCTAATCCCGTGATTCTTTCCGACACCGCCATCCAGCGCCCGGTGCTGGCCACCGTGGTCTCGCTGGTGCTGGTCATGTTCGGCCTCTTTGCTTTCGAGCGACTGACGGTGCGCGAGCTGCCCGACGTCGACCGGCCGGTGATCTCGATCGGCACCGTCTACCGCGGTGCTTCGGCCCAAATCATCGAAACCGAGGTGACCCAGATCATCGAGGACGCGGTGGCGGGTATCGAAGGCATCAGCACGCTGACCTCGACCAGCCGCGAGGAATCCTCGGTGGTCAGGCTCGAGTTCTCGGTCGAGCGCGACATGGACGACGCCGCCAACGACGTGCGCGACCTGGTCAGCCGGGCGGTGCGCAACCTGCCCGAGGAGGCCGACCCGCCGCGTATCGCCAAGTCGGACGCCGATGCCCGCTCGATCATGTGGATCACCATGACCAGCGAGCGCATGTCGGGCCTGGAGCTGACCGACTATGGCGAGCGCTTTTTGGTCGACCGGCTGTCCATCGTGCCGGGCGTGGCGCGGGTGCGCATCGGCGGCGCACGGCGTTATGCCGTGCGCATCTGGCTCGACCGCCGCGCCCTGGCGGCGCGCCAGTTGACGGTGCAGGACGTCGAGCGGGCGCTCAGGGCACAAAATATCTCGCTGCCCTCGGGCCGCATCGAATCGGTGCAGCGCGAGATGTCGGTGCGCACCGATTCGCGGCTGCGCACCGAGGCCGAGTTCCAAAACGTCGTGGTCAAGGAGGCGCAGGGCTATTTCGTGCGCCTGGGTGAGGTGGCGAAGGTCGAGCTGGGGGCCGAAAACGACCGTACCGACCTGCGCATCAGCGGCGTCCCGGCGGTCGGCCTGGGTGTGGTCAAGCAATCCAAGGCCAACACCCTCGACGTGGCCAACGGCATCCGCGCGGAAATCGAAAAGATCAAGGATTCCCTCCCCGCCGGCGCCAACCTCGAGGTGGCCTACGACCAGTCGCTGTTTATCAGCCGTTCCATCAAGGAGGTCTTCATCGCCATCTCCATCGCCATGTTCATGGTGGTGATGGTCAATTTCGTCTTCCTGCGCAGCTTGCGCGCCACGGTGATCCCGGCCATCGCCATTCCGGTCTCCGTGATCGCCTCGTTCATGGTGCTCGAGGGGCTTGGGTTTTCCATCAATATCCTGACGCTGCTGGCCTTCGTGCTGGCCATCGGCCTGGTCGTCGACGATGCCATCGTGGTGCTGGAAAACATCCACCGCCGCATCGAGGAAGGCGAGCCGCCGCTGCTGGCGGCGCGCCGCGGCGCCAAGCAGATCGCCTTCGCCGTGATCGCCACCACGGTGGTGCTGGTAGCCGTCTTCGTGCCCATCTCGTTCATGGAGGGCGAGACCGGGCGCCTCTTTACCGAGTTCGGCATCGCCGTGGCGGCGGCGGTGATCTTCTCCAGCTTCGTGGCGCTGACGCTGACGCCCATGATGTGTTCCAAGATGCTGCGCCCGCCCGAGGAAGAGGGCTTCCTGTTCCGTGTCACCGAGCACGGTTTCGGCGCCATGCATACCGGCTATCGCTGGCTGCTGGAGCGCATGCTGGGCATGCCGCTGGTGGTACTGGCGCTGGCCACCGGCATCTCGGCGCTGGCCTATAGCCTCTATCTGGCGGTGCCCAAGGAGTTCGCGCCGGTCGAGGATCGCGGTGCCATCTTCATCCCGGTGACGGCGCCGGAAAGCGCCAGCCTGGACTACACGCGGCGCTACGTGGCGATGATAGAGACGCGCCTGCAGCCCATCATCGAACGCGGCGATGCCAAGAACATCCTGACCATCGTGGCCCCCAGTTGGGGCCGCCCCGGTCCGGTCAACCGGGCCTTCATCATCCTCCGCCTCAAACCCTGGGACGAGCGCACCATCGAGCAGCAAAGCGTGACCAAGGAGATTTTCCCCAAGATCATGTCGGTGCCCGGCGTGCGCGCTTTCGCCGTCAATCCCGCCAGCCTGGGCCGCCACCGCTTCGGGGCGCCGATCCAGATGGTGCTGGGCGGCCCCAGCTATGAAGTGCTGGTGCAATGGCGCGACAATTTGCTGCGCCGCGCGCGGCAGAACCGGCGCCTGCTCAATGCCGTCAGCGACTTCCAGGAACGCCGGCCCGAGCTGCTGGTCGACATCGACCGCAACCGGGCGGCGGACCTGGGCATAGCCATCGACGACATCGGCCGCACCCTGGAGACGCTGCTGGGTTCGCGCTATGTCACCACCTTCAATTTCGGCGGCAAGCTCTATAACGTCATCCTGCAGGCCCGGGCCGACGACCGGGCGCGGCCCGGCGATCTCAGCAACATCTACGTGCGCTCGCGTTCCACTTCCGGCCTGGTGCCGCTCTCCAACCTGGTCGATCTCCAGCCTTCCGGCGGGCCGCGTGAGCTCAAGCGCATCGATCGCATGCGGGCCATCACCGTCACCGCCTCGCTGGCGCCGGGCTATACCATGGGCGAGGCCATGGAATTCCTCGAGCGCGTCGCCGACGAGGAACTGCCGGCCATGGCCCGGGTGACCTGGGGCGGCGCCTCGCGCGAGTTCCTCGATTCCAGCGCCGGCCTCAACGTCACCTTCGCGCTGGCCTTCCTGATCGTCTTTTTGGCCCTGGCGGCCCAGTTCGAGAGCTTCATCCATCCCTTCATCATCATGCTCTCGGTGCCGCTGGCCGTCACCGGCGCGCTGGCCTCGTTGCTCTTCGTCGGCCTGACGCTGAACGTCTACAGCCAGATCGGCATCGTCATGCTGATCGGCCTGACGGCCAAGAACGCCATCCTCATCGTCGAGTTCGCCAACCAGTTGCGCGACCAGGGCCAGGACATCTATACGGCCGTGCGCGACGCCGCGACGATCCGCCTCAGACCGATTTTGATGACCAGTATCGCCACCTCGTTCAGTGCACTGCCGCTGGCGCTGGGCACCGGCGCCGGGGCCGAGGCGCGGCGCGCGCTGGGTGTGGTGATCATCGGCGGCGTCAGTTTTGCTACGCTCTTGAGCCTGCTGGTGGTGCCGGTGCTATACCTCCTGCTGGCCCGCTTCGCCAAGCCCACCGGCCACATCGCCCGGCGGCTGGGGGATCTGGAAGCCGAAGAAGCGGCCCGGCAGCCCGCGGAATAGGAAATCACCATGGCGAGCCCGACCTTCGAGGATCTTGAACTGAGCGGCTGGAGCGATCGGGCCGAGGCCTACGACGACAACTTCGGCCGCGTCACCGGAGGCGCCATAGAGCCGCTGCTGGGAATGCTGGCAGACGACCTGGCGGGCCTCGAGCTGCTCGACGTCTGTGCCGGCACCGGACATTTGGCGGCTGCCGCAGCGGCCCGCGGAGCGAACGTTGCCGGCATCGATTTCGCCGCCACCATGGTCGATCTGGCCCGGGCCAATCACCCCGGTATCGATTTTTCCCAGGGTGACGCACAAAATTTGGCCCACTCGGACGCCGCCTTCGACGCCGTCACTTGCTGCTTCGGGCTATTGCACCTGGCCGACGCCGAGGCCGCCATGGCCGAGGCCTGCCGCGTGCTCAAGCCCGGCGGCCGCTACGCCTTCGCCGCCTGGCAGGGGCCCAAGGGCCACGATCTTTCAGCGCTCGTGCTGCCGGCCATCGAGGCCCATGGCAGCTTCGACGTCGACCTGCCGCCGGCCCCGCCGATCTTTCGCTTCGGCAAGCCGGAGGTTTGCCAGGAGCTGCTGACGGCCGCCGGATTCAGCGGCATGGAAACGCAGCAAATGCCCCTCACCTGGAACATCCCCGAGCCCGAGGGCGTGCTGACCATGATCCGGCGCTCCACCGTGCGCACCGCCATGATCCTCGACCGCCAGACGCCCGAGGCGCGGGCGAAGATCGATGCCCATATCCTCGAAGACGCCCGGGCGCGGCTCACGGATGGCGGAATTACGTTGACCTTTCCGGCGCTGCTGGTGGCGGCGACCAAGGCGTAGGCGCAGAGGGCCACCAGTCTCACCCATAATTTTGACCAAGGTCTTGTTATTGCTGCATCAAAACCCCTGACGTCATGGGTTCTCTCGAAGCGGAACTGACGAGGGTATGCGTCGCCTTGGTACCAGGCGTAACCGTCGGGCCGGAGCGCGACTCCGGTCCAGGAAAGAAAGGAGTACTCGACAATGTCGAACTCCAACAAGCAAACTAGGCGGGGTGCGAGCCGGCGGGAGGTCCTGCTCGGCTCCGCGGCAGTCGGGGCGTTGGGTCTATTTGCCCATCCCCTGCTTTTGAACCGGGCGGCTTTCGCCAAAATGGCAAGTGGCGAGGTTTTCTCTGCCTCCCATTGGGGTGCCTTTCGGGCCCAAGTCAAAGATGGCCGCTGGGTTTCGATCCGCCCCTGGGAAAAGGATCCGCGTCCGACACACCAACTCGCGGGGGTTAGGGACTCGGTCTACTCGCCGACGCGCATTCGCTATCCCATGGTGCGCCGGGCCTTCCTCGAGAAGGGGGCAGGTGCCGACGTGGAAACCCGGGGGAGCGGCGATTTCGTCCGGGTGAGCTGGGACAAGGCTCTCGACCTCGTCGCCGGTGAGTTGAAACGGGTCGGCAAGACCTATGGTGCCGCCGGTACCTTTGCCGGATCCTATGGCTGGAAGAGTACCGGCAAGCTGCACAACTGCCAAAACCTGATGCGCCGCATGATGAATGTGACGAAGCATGGCTTTGTCAACGCCTCGGGAGACTACTCGACCGGTGCCTCCCAGATCGTCATGCCGCACGTCATGGGCACGTTGGAAGTCTACGAGCAGCAGACGGCGTGGCCGGTGGTGATCGAGAACACCGAAACTTTGGTATTTGGGGGGGGCGATCCCATCAGGACCTGCCAGATCGGTTGGCTGGTGCCAGACCACACCGTCTACGACAACCTTGCGGCCTTCAAGAAGACCGGAAAGAAGGTCATCAGTATCGATCCGGTGCGCACAGACACGGCGAAGTTCTTTGGTGCCGAATGGGTGCCCATCCGTCCCCTCACGGATCTGCCCATGATGCTCGGCATGGCCTACACTCTCTACACCGAGAAACTGCACGACGCCAAATTCCTCGCTGAATATACCGTCGGCTTCGACAAGTTCCTGCCCTATCTGCTGGGCAAAACCGACGGCACACCCAAGACGGCAGAATGGGCGGCCAAGATCTGCGAGGTTCCGGCCGAGCAGATCAAGGCACTGGCCCGGCGTTTGGCCGGTAGCCGGACCATGCTGGCCAGCGGTTGGTCGCTGCAGCGTCAGCATCACGGCGAACAGAATCACTGGATGCTGGTGACGCTGGCCTCGATGCTGGGCCAGATCGGTCTGCCGGGCGGTGGTTTCGGTCTCAGCTACCACTATGGCAGTGGTGGCTCGCTGAGCGCCAATGGCGTCTTTGCCCCGGGTATCACGGATGGGGCCAAGGCCAAGGCGGAGACGCCCTGGCTGACCGAGGCTGGTGCCGCGTCGATCCCGGTCGCACGGATTGTCGACATGCTCGAGAACCCGGGCGGTGAGTTCGATTTCAACGGCAAGCGAGAGACCTTTCCGTCGGTCAAGATGGCCTACTGGGTCGGGGGCAATCCCTTTGCCCACCACCAGGACCGCAACCGCATGGTCAAGGCCTGGCAAAAACTGGAGACCGTCGTCGTGCACGATTTCCAGTGGACCGCCACGGCGCGGTTTGCCTGTCCAAGAATGGGTATCGTCTCCTCCCATGTGTCCCGATGTGAAACATATTCGCCTCGCTCAGACGCGTTCAGGGAAAACACTGCAACAGCGATGCCAATTCGATCCTAGTACCAAAAACCCGAAACATCTGCGGGCCAGCCTGTCAGCAGCGGCGGGCGTGCAGGCAGCACCAAACGAATGCATCACTTCTCTGGGACAGCTAGATCTCTTCCCGGAGAAATCAATGAACAGCGAGGCTCAGTGGGAGTATGGGAAGACCGCCTGCCGACGCCCCGTCGCTTTGCCTCAGGGAGCCGACCTTCCGGCCGAATTTCCGCTTTCGTCGCCTGGGCGTTCGGTGCTGGAGGTACAGCGAGCGCGCCAGCGGTGGGCCTGAGTCAATCCATTACGAAAGCAGTAGTAGAGTGAGCGGTTTAAAAAATCCCGCTATCGGCACGAGAGTTGACATCAAAATCGCGGTCCAACTTTCGCCCAAAAGTGTTGGCCATGTCAGCGCTCCAACCTGTCGGCCGTCTTCCCGCTTGGGCCGTCGGCGCCTTCAGCTTCCGGAAAGCGCTTCCTCGACCCACGTCAGCCGGTCCTGGCCCCACCACATCTGCTCGCCCACAAAGAAGGTGGGGGCGCCGAAGACGCCCTTGGCCACGGCCCGTTCGACCTGGGCCTTGAGGGCGTCTTTTATGGCTTGGTCCTGCATGCCCTCGCCGTAGGCCTGGGCATCGAGGCCGGCCTCGGTCAGCGTGGCGCCGACCACGGCGATGTCGGCCATGTCCTTCTCGTCACGCCAGACGGCGTTGAACATGGCGTCCGAATAGGCCACCAGCTCGTCGCGCCGCTGGGCCACGATGGCGCCGCGCATGAGCGCCAGCGTATTGACCGGGAAATTGGGGTTCATGGCGAAGGGCAGGCCGTACTTGGCGGCATAGTTGGAGAGATCGCCAAAGAGCCATTTGCCCTTGGCCGCGATGGAGGCCGGCGAAGTGTTGCCCACGGCCTGGAAGACGCCACCCAGCAGCATGGGCTGGTAGTCGATGTCGGCCCCGGTCCGTTCGGCGACATTCTTCAGCTCCCAGTACCCCAGGTAGCTGGCCGGGCTGCCGAAATCGTACCAGATCTCGACGCTTGCCACGGCGGTCAGTGCTTGCGGATGTGAAAGACGAACTCGCCCTCGGCTTCGCCGGACTCGAGCAGTTCGTCGCCGGTTTGGCGGCAAAAGGCCTCGAAGTCCTTGACCGATCCCGGATCGGTCGCCACTACCTTCAGCACCTGACCCGAATCAAGGCCGGTGATGGCCTTCTTGGCGCGCAGGATGGGCAGCGGGCAGTTGAGACCGCGGGCATCGAGTTCGGTATCGAATTCAGGCATGGGTTCCCCCTCTTGAGATCATGGGCAGGGCGTATATTAGCAAAACATCATTTAAGGTCAAAGCCCGCTAGCTTGCCGCCTGCTTTTCCGCCTCCTCGGCCACCAGTTCCTTCTTCGAGAGCTTGCCGATCATGGTTTTCGGCAACTCGTCGCGGAACTCGATGTGGCGCGGCATTTCGTGCTTGCCGAGCTTGTCCTGCAGGAAGGCCAGCAGCTCCTCGCTCGTCAGGCTATGACCTTCCTTCAATTTGATGAAGGCCTTGACGGACTGGCCGCGATAGTCGTCGTCGATGCCGATGACGGTGCATTCCTCGACCGCCGGGTGCTGGTAGACGCCCTCCTCGACGTGGCGGGGATAGACGTTGAAGCCGCCCACCAGGATCAGGTCCTTCATGCGGTCGATGATGAAGGTATAGCCCTGCTCGTCCATGTAGCCCACGTCGCCGGTGCGCAGCCGCCCCTCGATGATGGTCTCGGCCGTGTCCTCGGGCCGGCCCCAGTAGCCCAGCATGATCTGCGGCCCCTTGATGCAGATCTCGCCGTCCTCGCCCTGGGGCAGGATCTTGGTCGGGTCCTCGCGGTCGGTGATGAAGATCGAGGTGCCGGGCACCGGCAGCCCCACGGACCCTTCCTTGCTGACCCCGGCGATGGGGTTGGCGCAGGCGATGGGCGAGGATTCGGTAAGGCCGTAGCCCTCGCGCAGGCTGGCCCCGGTGAGCTCCTCGAAGCGCTGCTTGACCTCGACCGGCAGCGGCGCACCGCCCGAGAGGCAGAACTTGATCGAGGTCAGGTCGTAGCTCGCCAGGTCGGGATGGTGGTTGATGGCGGTGTACATGGTGGGCACGCCGGGAAACAGCGTCGGCCGTTTTTTGCTCAGATCCTTGAGCACTGGCTCGAGCTCGAAGCGCGGGTGCATGACGATCTCGGCGCCGATGTAGACGCTCAGGTTCATCACCACCGACATGGCGAAGACGTGGAAGAAGGGCAGCACGCCCATCATACGTTCCCGGCCCATCTCGAGGCCCTCGAACCAGAGCGCGCCCTGCACGGTGTTGGCGTAGAGGTTGGCGTGGCTGAGCATGGCGCCCTTGGAGACGCCGGTGGTGCCGCCGGTGTATTGCAACACCGCGACGTCGCTGGCGGGATCGATGGTGGCCGGCTCGAAGGTGCCGTCGTTGTTCAAGAGCTGGGCGAAAGCGACGTGGCGGCTGTCGTCGGGAACGTCGGCCACGTCGGCCCGTTTGACCAGCGGGAAGAGCAGGCTCTTGGGAAAGGGCAGCACCTCGGGCATGGTGCCGATGATCAGCGTCTTGACCCGGGTCTTCTCCAGCATGGCCTTCATCTTGGGATAGAGCGCTTCCAGGTTCAGCGTCACCATGATGTCGGTCTGGCTGTCCTCGATCTGGTGCAGCAACTGGTCCTCGGCATAGAGAGGGCTGTAGTTGACCACCGTGCCGCCGGCCTTGAGGATGCCGAAAAAGCAAACCACGAACTGCGGGCAGTTGGGCAGGAAGAGCCCCACCTTGGTGCCCTTGCCGACGCCCAGCTTCTGGAAGCCGGCGGCGGCGCGGCGCACCATGTCGCCGACCTCGCCGTAGCTATATTTCTTGCCCAGGAAGTCGAGAAAGGGATTTTGCGGAAACCTGTCGACGCTGTCGTCGAGCAGGGCATAAAGCGGCTTGACGGGAATCTCCGCCTGCCAGTCGATATTCTCAGGGTAGGCCTTCAGCCAGATCTGTTCGCTCATCGCCCCCTCCATCGTTGCTCCCGGGAATCTACTCCCTTCGCGAGCCTCAGGCTACACTGGCGGGTCAATGCCCACGCCCGAGGAGACCACCATGGCCCAAGCCCCAGCGCACCGCGGCGCCAACCGCCCCAGCAATATGCTGTTCTGGCCCGTCCCCGACCGGCCCTTCGTCGAGCGCGGCCGTGGCATCCACGTCTGGGATCAGGACGGCAAGCGCTACATCGATGCCTCGGCCGGGCCCCAGACCTGCAACATCGGCCACGGCAACGAACGCGTGCGCCAGGTCATGCTGGCCCAGGCAGAGAAGATCAGTTTTGCTTTTCGTTCCCACTTTCGTAATGAGCCGGCCGAGGACCTGGCGGACCTGATGGCCGAACTGGCGCCTGAGGGGCTGGACCGAGCCTTCTTTTGCTCGGGCGGCTCGGAGGCCGTCGAGGCGGCCATCAAGCTGGCTCGCCAGCACGCGGTCGCGATTGGTCAGGGCTCGCGTTACAAGATGATCTCGCGCCTGCCGGCCTACCACGGCTCGACGCTGGGCGCGCTGGCCTGCACGGGCGATCCCATGATGGCCGGCCCCTTTGCCCCCATGATGCCGATCTGGCCCAAGATCCCGGCGCCCTTCAGCGCCTACCGCCCGGCCGGCCAGAGCCTGGCGGAAAGCGGGCTGGAATACGCCGACATGCTGGAACGCGAGATCGTCGCCCAGGGGCCGGAAAGCGTGCTCGCCTTCATCATGGAGACCATCGGCGGCGCTTCGACCGGGGCCCTGGTGGCGCCCGATTCCTACTACGCCCGGGTGCGCCAGATCTGCGACAAGTATGGCGTGCTGCTGATCCTCGACGAGGTCATGTGCGGGGCCGGCCGCACCGGCACCTTCCTGGCCGCCGAGCACTGGAACCTCACGCCCGACATCGTGGTGCTGGCCAAGGGTCTGGCCTCGGGCTACGTGCCCTTCGGCGCCATCATGACCTCGGCCGGCATCGCCGACGCCATCGACGCCGCCGGGGGTTACATCCACGCCCACACCTATTCCGCCAGCCCGCTGGCCTGCGCCGTGGCAGGCGCCGTGATCCAGGAGCACCTGGACCACGATCTTTGGGGCAACGCCGGGCGCACCGGGGCCTACTTCATGGCGCAGCTGCAGACCCTGCTCGACGAGTTCCCCTTCATCGGCGAAGTGCGCGGCAGGGGCCTGATGCTGGGCTTCGACGTCATCGCCGACCGGGCCACGGGGAAGCCGCTGCCCAACCAGCTCAACGCCCACCAGCGCATCGTCCAGGAGGCTTATGATCGCGGCCTGATCATCTATTCGCGGCGCGTGCTGGAGGGCGCCTACGGCGACTTCTTTTTGCTTACGCCGCCGCTGATCATCACCGAGGCCGAGGTCGACGAGGTGATGGAACTTCTCAAGCAAGCGCTGCGTGCTTTCGCGCCCGAGGCGCAAGCCGCCGGTGAGGCCTGAGATCGCATCGCCGGAGGGCAGCTCGCCGCGGGCCCTGCTGATCGGCCTCACCACCTTGGCCGGAGTGCTGGGGCTGGCACTGGTTTGGGAATTCGGGCTGGAGGAGGTGGTGCTCGGCGCCCTTTACGGCGAGATGGAGCCCGAGGCGATTTCCGAACGCTGGGAGTTCGTGGTCACCAGCCTCGTCTTCGCGGCTCTTGCCATGGCGCCGCCGCTGCTCTGGCTGACCATCACGACGCGGCGCGAGCGTTCGGCCCGGCGGGCGCTCGACCACAGCCGGCAGCAGTTCCAGGCGATCGTGGAGGCGGTCAGCGAGGTCGTTTGGGAGGTCGATAACCAAGGCCGCTACACCTATATCTCAGAAAATGTCAGCGAGGCTCTGGGGGTCGGCGTGGCGGAGGTGCTCGACAGCGCACTCCTGGACTTCATCGCTCCCGAACAGCGTGCCGAGGCGGCCGAGCGCATCCGGGCGGCGACTTCGGACTATTCCCGTTTCCAGGAGTTCGAGCAGGAATTCACCCGGCCCGACGGCAGCACCATCTGGCTGGCCGTCAGCGGCGCGCCGGTGTTTTCGCTGGCGGGCGAATTACTGGGCCATCGCGGCGTCGCCCGCGACGTCAGCGAGCGCAAGCGCAGCGACCAGGCCCTGGCGGCCAGCGAGACCCGCTACCGCAACCTGGTTGAAACCAGCCATGACCTGATCTGGTCGGTCGATGGCGAGGGCCGCTTCACCTTCGTCAACCGCAACGCCGCGCTGGCCATCCTGGGATACCGACCCGAGGAAATGCTGGGCCGCTCGCTGGCCGAATTCAAGACGGCGCAGCAGGCGGCCAAGGACATGTCCGTCTTCGCGGCCGTCAAGCAGGGCCAGCCGCTGTTCAGCTACGAGACCGCCTACCGCCACAAGGACGGCACGTACGTTCCCATGATGTTCAATGCCGTGGCAGTCCGGGACGACGCCGGCAAGGTAATCGGCACCACCGGCACGGCCCAGGACATCTCGGAGCGCCAGCGCCGCGAGGAGCTCTCGCAGAGCCGCCAGGCCGAACTGGCGCACGTTCACCGCCTGGGCATGATGGGCGAGATGGCCACCGAGCTGGCCCACGAGCTCAACCAGCCGCTGGCCGCCATCATGAATTATGCCCACGGCTGCAGCCGGCGCCTTGAACACCACCCCGGCACGCCGGCCGAAATCCACGAGGCCATCGACAAGATCCTGGGCCAGGCCGAGCGCGCCGGCGAGGTCATTCGCCGCATGCGGGGCTTTGCCCGTCGCGAGCAGCCGGAGCATCAGGCCGTCGATCTCAATGCCGTGATCGACGAGGCGCTGGTGCTGCTCGAGGTCGAGGCGCGGCGCTTTGGCGTTGCCGTCGAGCTCGACTTTGCCCAGGCGCTGCCGCCGGTCTGGGCCGATCCGGTGCAGATCCAGCAGGTCGTCCTCAATCTGGCGCGCAACGGCATGGAAGCCATGGATGAGAACAACACCGCCACACGGCGCTTGATTATCGCCACCGGGCCCACCGGGCAAGCCGAGCCGGGCCAGGTTCAGGTCACGGTGCGCGACACCGGTGGCGGGCTCTCCGGGCTGCCCGACGGTCTCGTTTTCGAGCCCTTTTTCACCACCAAGAGCGAGGGCACGGGGCTTGGCCTGTCGCTCTGCCGCAGCATCATCGAGGAGCACGGCGGCACGCTTCAGATCGGCGCAGGAGAGGGTCCGGGCGCCGCCTTCGTCTTCACCTTGCCGGCAGCGGCGGGCGCCGGCGGCTAGCCCGCATTTCTCACCGGGTCACGGCCTGCGTCGCCCCCAGGTGATGCGATCCGGAAGGAAAAGATCGAAGAGCGTAGTGGGACTACGCGCTTCGGTCTTTTCCGTAGCGGGCGCGCGCCTGGGGGCGACCCTGCGGGCGGCGCTGTCGCACCGACAGGGTGTGTCGCGCTGCTTGCCCGATGTCCCACATCGCGCGGCGCAGCGCTCCTACCCTGTTGGCGCGACAGCGCCGCGCAGGCCATGACCCGGTGAGAAATGCGGGCTAGACCATGGCCGTGTCTTCGTGGCCGTCGATGAAGAAGTCGAGCACCAGCTCGGCCTCGGGGTCGACGGCGTAGGCCGAAAGGTCGGTCACGCCTTCTTCTGCCAGCACCTCGTCGTCGATGAAGAAGTTGCCGCTGCACGACCCGGCCTCGCGACAGAGGATGGCGTGAGCGGCGTCGGCCATGATCTCGGGCTAGCGGCAGCGTTTCATGGTCTCCTCGCCGCCAATCATCCGGATGGCCGCCGTGGCGATGCCGGTGCGCGGCCAGAGCGCGTTGACGGCGACGCCGGCGTCACGGAATTCCTCGGCCATGCCCAACACGCAAAGGCTCATGCCGTACTTGGCCAGGGTGTAGCCGACGTGCGGCGCGAACCAGCGCGGGCTCATGCTCAAGGGCGGCGAAAGGTTGAGGATATGCGGGTTCTGGGCCTTGATCAGATGCGGGATGCAGGCTTGCGAGCAGGCATAGGTGCCGCGCGTGTTGACCTGGTGCATGAGATCGAATCGCTTCATCGGCGTTTCCATGGTGCCGCTCAAGCTGATGGCGCTGGCGTTATTGACCAAAACGTCGATGCCGCCGAAGGCCTCCAGCGCGCGTTCGACGGCGTGCTCGACCTGGTGTTCGTCACGGATGTCGGTGACCACCGGCAGCGCCTGGCCGCCGGCCTCCTCGATCTCGCCGGCGGCGGTGAAGATGGTGCCGGGAAGCTTGGGGTGGGGTTCGGCGGTCTTGGCGACGATGAGGATGTTGGCGCCGTCCCGCGCCGCCCGCAAGGCAATGGCCAGGCCGATGCCGCGGCTGGCGCCGCTGATGAAAAGCGTTTTGTCCTTCAGGCCCTCGGACATGTTTCCCTCCGCTAAGCTACCGCCGCCACCATGCGCTGGTTGATGATGGCTTCGGCTTCGGCGACGATGCGCTCGACCAGATCCTTGCAGGTCGGCACGTCGTTGATGATTCCCACCACCATGCCGGCATACAACAGGCCCTTGTCGATCTCGGCCTGTTCCAGCACCTGGCGGCCCTTTTGGCCCGAAACCAGGGGGCCGAGTTCCGCCATGGTGGCCTCGCCCGTGGCCTCGATCTCGATCACCCGGTCGGCCACGGAGTTGCGATAGACGCGGCCCGTATTGCGCTGCGAGCGCATGATCAGGGCCGTGTCGCGCTCGTCGGCGTCGACCAGCACCTGCTTGATCTCGGGGTGGATCGGGGCCTCTTCTGTCACCATGAAGCGGGTGCCCATGTTGATGCCCTCGGCGCCCAGCGCCAGCGCCGCCGCCAGGCCGCGGCCGTCGGCGAAACCGCCCGAGGCGACCAGGGGGATCTTGACCTTGTCGGCGGTGGCCGGGATCAGCACCAGGGCCGGGATGTCGTCCTCGCCGGGGTGGCCGGCGCATTCGAAGCCGTCGATCGAAACGGCATCGCAGCCGATGGCCTCGGCCTTGACCGAGTGGCGCACCGAGGTGCATTTGTGGATCACCTTGATGCCGGCGGCCTTGAGGGTGGGCATGAAGGGTTCGGGGTTGCGCCCCGCAGTTTCCACCGCCTTGATGCCGGATTCGACGATGACCTGGACGTATTCCTCGTAGGGCACCGGCTTCAGCGTCGGGAAGATGGTCAAATTCACGCCGAAGGGCTTGTTGGTCATCTCGCGGGTGCGGGCGATTTCCTTTTCCAGGTCCTCGGGCGTGGGCTGGGTGAGCGCCGTGAGGAAGCCCAAGGCGCCGGCGTTGGCCACGGCCGAGATCAACTCGGCCCGGCCGACCCACTGCATGCCGCCCTGGACGATGGGATATTCGATGTCGAAAAGCTCGGTAACCCGGGTCTTGAGCATGGCGGCCTCCGGTGAGTTCTAGCGCCCCTTATATTCGGGGGTGCGCTTGGCGAGGAACGCTTCCGCGGCGTTCTTGAAATCCTCGGTGAGCGTCGAGGCGGCGAAATTCTCGCACTCGGCCTCGAGCTGCTGGGCCAGGGTGGCGCGCGAGGATTCATACAAGAGCGCCTTGGTGCGGCCCAGCGCGACGGTGGCGCGGCCGGCCAATTTGGCTGCCAGCCGGACGCCCTCGGCCTGGCGCTCGGCCGCCGGTACAACCCAGTTGACGAGCCCCAGATCCAACGCCTCACGAGCGTCGAGACGCTCGCCCATCATGGCCAGTTCCATGGCCTTTTTCATACCGACGATGCGCGGCAGCGAAAAGGTACTGCCACCGTCGGGGCTGACGCCGAGTGTCGAATAGGCCAGCGAAAAGACCGCGTCATCGGCCGCCACGATCATGTCGCAGGCCATGGCCAAACTCATGCCGCCGCCCGCGGCCGGGCCGTGAACGCTGGCCAGCACCGGCTTCGGCATGCCCTGCAAGGGCGCCACGGCGGCGTGGTAGTCGGCCACGAAGTCGCGATAGTTGGCCAACTGGGTATCGGCGTCGGCATCGAAGCGCCGGCTCAGGGCGGCGATATCGCCGCCGGCGCAAAAGCCGCGCCCGGCGCCCTCGAGCACGACGCAACGCACGCTGGCGTCGGCCGCCGCGGCTTGGCCGGCCGCCGCCAGGTCCTGGCACATCTGCTCGTCCAGGACATTGAGCCGATCGGGCCGGTTGAGCGTCAGCGTCAACACCGCACCGTCGCGCTGGCTGAGCACGGTCTCGGCCATGGTTTTCTCCTCTCTTGTACGCCTAGGCCGCGGCGGCGCGCTTGCCGGCCTGGCGATAGCGATAGGCACCGTCATCGCCCAACTCGCGGTCGAGCTGGCCCTCCGCCATCAGGTAATTGGCGTGCGCCAGGCCCTCGGCCACGGCCATGAAGATCTCGCCGTCGGTGAATTCGCGGTCGAACATGTAGGGCACGGTCTGGCGCAGCGTCTTGGGCTCGATGCAGGCGCCGTAGATGTCGTCCAGCCGGTCGCGGTGGTGCTGGCGGATGGTGTCGATGCGCGGGCCGACGCCGACGAAGGGGTTGTCGTGCGAGGGCAGCACCAGGGTGTTGGCCGGCAGGCCCTTGAAACGGTCCAGCGAATGCAGGAACTCCTGCAGCGGGTTGGCATCGGGCTCGGAGGGATAGACGCCGATCATCGGCGTGATGCGCGGCAGGATCTGATCGCCCGAGATCAGTAGTTTCAACTCATCGCAAAAAAGGCAGGCTTGTTCCGGCGTATGGCCGCGGCCCACCACGACGCGCCAAGCGTGCTTGCCGATGGTCATCTCGTCACCGTGGGCGATGCGCTGGTAGACCATGGGGATGGGCGAGATGCGGCGGCCGAAGTTGGCGTAGCCCATGGCCTGCATCTCGGCCACCTCGGCTTGGGAAAGGCCGGTGCGGGCGAAATGGTCGAGCACCGGCTGGGGCAGATCGTCGTGGCTATCGAGCTGCAGCATGCGGCCCATCGACCAGTCCTGCCGGGTCATCCAGAGCGGCACCTGCCAGTGTTCCTCGAACCAGCCGGCGAGGCCGATGTGGTCGGGGTGGAAATGCGTACCGATGATCCGTTTCAGCGGCTTGCCGGCGAAGTGATCGGCCATGATCTGGCGCCACAGCGTTTCGATCTTGCTGCTCTTGAGGCCGGTGTCGACCAGGGTCCAGCCATCGCCGTCGGCCAAGAGCCAGATGTTGACGTGGTCGAGCACGAAGGGCAGCGGCAGGCGCAGCCAAAAGACGCCGGGGGCGATTTCCAGGGCGGCGCCGAGCTCGGGAGGCGTGGGTAGGGGATACTGAAGTTCAGTGGACAAGGTTTCGCTTTCTGTTTGGAGGCCGGAGCCGCAAAAACGCCAGATTGATCCCCGAGTCTACCTTGACGTTTACGTTAACGTCAATGTTGGGCGATTGTTATGACGATGCCAATTCCGCCTTGCGCCGCGCCACGAAATCGCCGACGGCTTCGTCTATGGCGGGGTCGAGCGGCGGAGGCTGGTAGCTGGCGAGCTGGCGCTGCCAGTTCTCAAAGGCACGTTGGGAGGCGTCCTGGGCGCCTTCTTCCTGCCATTGTTCGAAGGAATTGTTGTCGGCCAGGTGCGAGCGCCAGAAGGCGCTTTCAAAATGCGCCTGGGTGTGGGCGGCGCCGAGAAAGTGGTTGCCCGGCCCGATCTCGGCTATGGCTTCCAGGGCCTGGGCCTCGGGGCTCAGGTCGATGCCGTTGACCAGCACCTGCATCATGCCGAGCTGGTCGGCATCGAGCACGAATTTCTCGTAGCCGGCACAGAGCCCGCCCTCGAGCCAGCCGGCGGCGTGCAGCACGAAGTTGCTGCCGGCCAGCAGCGCCGGCAGCAGCGTCTGGGCGCTTTCGTATGCGGCCTGGGCATCGGCGATCTTGGCGGCGCTGAGCGAGCCGCCGGAGCGAAAGGGAACCCCCAGGCGGCGCGCCAGCTGGGCCGCCGCCAGCAGCACCAGCGTGGGCTCGGGCGTGCCGAAGGTGGGGGCGCCCGACTGCATCGAGATGGAGCTGGCGAAGGCGCCGAAGACCACGGGGGCGCCCGGCCTGACCAGCTGCGTCAAGGCCATGCCGGCCAGGGCTTCGGCCAGCACCTGGGTCAGCGTACCGGCCACCGTCACCGGGCCCATGGCACCGGAGAGGATAAAGGGTGCCACGATGGTGGCCTGGTTGGCCCGGGCATAGGTCTTCAGCGCCCCCAGCATGGTGGCATCGAAGACCAGCGGCGAGTTGGCGTTGATCAGGCTGAGCAGCACCGTGTGGGCGGCGACGAAATCGGCGCCGAACACCAGCTCGGCCATGGCGACGCTGTCGGCGGCGCGCTCGGGCGCCGTCACCGCCCCCATGAAGGGCTTGTCGGAAAGCCGGATGTGGCCGGCCAGGATGTCGAGGTGGCGCTCGGCCACCGGCACGTCGACCGGCTCGCAGATGACGCCGCCCGAATGATGCAGCGCCGGCGCGAGATAGCTGAGCTTGACCAGGTTCTCGAAGTCCCCAAGCGTGGCGTAACGCCGGCCGCCCTCCAGATCGCGCACGAAGGGTGGCCCGTAGACCGGCGCAAAGACGGTATTGGGGCCGCCGATGGGCACGCTGCGCCGAGGATTGCGGGCGTGCTGGGTAAATTCGCCGGGCGCGGTCTGGAGCAGCTTGGCGGCCAGGCCACGCGGCAGGCGCACGCGTTCGCCTTCGACCTCGGCCCCGGCCTGGCGCCAGAGTTCGAGCACCTCGGCGTCGCCGCGAAAGTCGAGGCCAATTTCGGCCAGCACCGTCTCGGCGTTGGCTTCGATGATTTCGAGGCCTTCGTCACCCAGGACGTCGAGCACCGGCAGGTGCCGGACAATGGCCGGCAGCGTCGCCTTTTGGGGGCGGTTGCGTTGGGCCCGGCGGGCCTCGCGGCCGCCGCGCCGGGCTTTGGGCTGGCTCATCGTGTGATCCTCCGTGGGTCCCGACTTTGCCTCAACGGCGCAACCATGACCAGGGTTCGCGCGTCGTTGGCTTGTTCCCCCCGCGGCCATCTGCTAGAGACAAACCAGTACCCCCTTGCGCAAAAGGATGGTACGTCCGATCGCTTTGCCGGCCCTCTGGGTAGGAAGCAGCGGGCCGGCGATGCGGGGCCATCGGCAAGCGCTGCTGACGCCCTCCAGAGGGCCGGAAAAGCGACCCGAAGGGCGGCCATGATGGACCATCGGACGTCGTCGCGCGGTCCTTGTGATGGTCCCCCATCACGGCGGACCCCGCTCCTAGCCGCTGGTCCATCATGGCCGTCAGACGTGCCATCCTTTTGCGCAAGGGGGTACTTGAGCCGGCCCGCGGCCGTTCCAGGGGGTTTGACATGAAAACTCATGCTCGTGTGGTGGTCATCGGCGGCGGTGTCGTCGGCGTCTCGACGCTTTACCATCTGACCAAGAAGGGCTGGTCGGACGTGGTGCTGATCGAGCGCACCGAACTGACGGCGGGCTCGACCTGGCACGCGGCCGGGCTGCTGCCGCTGTTCAACCTGAGCTACAGCGTGGGCCAGATCCACAAGTACTCGGTGGCGCTTTATCAGACGCTGGAAGCGGAGACCGGCCAGGACGTGGGCTTTCGCAAGGTCGGCAACATCCGGCTGGCGCGCAGCCAGGACCGCATGGACGAATACCACTTCTATGCCGGCGTCGCCCGCACCATCGGTGTCGAGGTGAATTTTCTCAGCCCCGACGAGGTCAAGGACCTGTGGCCGCTCTGTCAGACCGAGGGCCTGGTCGGCGCCATCGTGCATCCCGAGGACGGCTACATCCAGTCGGCCGACGTCACCCAGGCCATGGCCCGGGGAGCGCGCCAGGGCGGTGCCGAGATCTACCGCCGTACATTGGTCACGGCCATCGAGCAGACACCCGGCGGCGAATGGCTGGTCAAGACCGATGCTGGCGACATCACTTGCGAGCACGTGGTGGCGGCCAGCGGCAACCACGCCCGCCAGACCGGCGCCATGGTCGGCCTCGACGTGCCGGTGATCCCGGTCGAGCACCAGTTCATCGTCACCGAGCCCCATCCCGAGATCGTCGCCCGGCGTGAACAGGGTTTGCCCGAGATGGGCGTGCTTCGTGAATCCGACAGCTCCTACTACCTGCGCGAGGAAGCCGGCGGCCTGTTGCTGGGACCTTACGAAAAAGGCGCCCCGGCCTGCTTCGTCGACGGCCCGCCGGCCAGCTTCGAGAACGACCTCTTCCCCGCCGACCTCGACCGCCTGGAGCCCCACATCGAGGCTGCCATCAACCGAGTGCCGGCTTTCGGCGAGGTCGGCGTCAAGGAGGTGGTCAACGGTCCCATCCCCTACACCCCCGACGGCAACCCCATCGTCGGGCCGGCCTGGGGGCTGCGGAATTTCTGGCTCAACGAGGGCCACAGCTTCGGCATCACGGCGGCCGGCGGCGCCGGCTGGCAGCTCGTCGAATGGCTGGTCGAGGGCGAACCCAGTATCGACATGCTGGGCGTCGACCCCCGCCGCTTCGGCGCTTACGCCTCGCGCGGCTACCTCAAGGCCAAGAACGAGGAGACCTATGCCGGCGTCTTCACCATCCACTTCCCCGACGAGGAACGCCCGGCGGCGCGGCCGCTGAAGACGGCGCCCTGTTACCAGCGCATGAAGGATCTCGGCGCCGTTTTCGGGCAAAAGTACGGCTGGGAACGGCCCAACTGGTTCGCCCCCGAGGGCGTCGAGCCCTGCGACGACATGAGCTTTCGCCGCACCAACTATTTCGATCACGTGGGCAACGAATGCCGCCAGGTAGAAAAATCCGTCGGGCTTTTGGACCTCACGGCTTTTTCCAAGTTCCTGGTTTCGGGCCCCAGTGCCGAGGCCTGGCTCGACCTTTTGCTGGCCAACCGCCTACCCCGGCAAGTGGGGCGCGTCAATCTCGGCCACCTCTTGTCGGCCAACGGCGGCGTGCGTTCGGAATTCACCATCATGCGCGATGGCCCGCAAAGCTTCTACCTGGTCTCCGCCGGGGCCGCCGAGCGCATGGACCGGGACGCCCTGGAAAAGCAGCTGCCGGCCGACGGCAGCGTGCGCCTGGACCACCTGACCTCGCAACTGGGCGTGCTGGTGCTGGCCGGGCCGAAATCGCGCGATCTGCTGGCCAAGGTCTCGGACGCCGATCTTTCCAACGCCGCCTTTCCCTGGCTTTCCGGACGCCTGATCGACGTGGGCTGCGCCCAGGCCCGGGCCATGCGCATCAACTTCGTCGGCGAGCTGGGCTATGAGCTTCATCATCCCATAGAGATGCAGAACACCATCTTCGACTTGTTTATGGAAGCCGGTGCCGAGTTCGGGCTCAAGCCCTTCGGCATGCGGGCCATGGAATCGCTGCGTATCGAAAAGTCCTATCGCATGTGGGGCACCGAACTTTCCATCGAGTACGCCGCTTTCGAATCCGGACTGCAACGCTTCGTCCATCTCAACAAGGGCGACTTCCTGGGTCGCGACGCCCTGGCCGAGTGGCAGCGCCAGGGGTTCAAGTACCAATTCGTCACCTTGGAGGTGCACGACGTCGAGGAGGCCGACGCCCGCGGCAGCGAGCCCATCATGGCCGGCGGCGAGATTGTCGGCCGGGCCACCGGCGGCGCCTATGGCTGGCGAGTGCAAAAAAGCCTGGCGCTGGGCATGGTGGCGCCTGAAATGGCGGCCGAAGGCACGGAGCTCGAGATCGTCATCCTGGGACAGAAGCACCGGGCCACGGTGATCCCCGAATCGCCCTACGATCCCGACAACGAAAGGCTAAGAGCATGAGCGTTTTGGAAGGCATCCGGGTTCTCGATTTCGGGCGCTATATCGCCGGACCCTGCTGCGCCACGCTGTTGGGGGATTTCGGCGCCGAGGTCATCCGCGTCGAGAAAGTGGACGGCAGCGAGGACCGCTTCACCGCCCCCATTACCGAGGACGGCGAGGGCTGCCTTTTCCTCCAGCTGGCGCGCAACAAACAAAGCCTGACGCTCAACCCCATGAAGCCCGAGGGCCGTGAAGTGCTGGCCCGCCTGGTGGCCACGGCCGATGTGGTGTTGGCCAATTTGCCTTTCGAGACGCTGGAGGCCATGGGGCTCGACTACCAATCGCTGAAAGCCATCAAAGAGGACATCATCAGCGTCACGCCGTCGGCTTTCGGCTCGACCGGTCCCTATGCCGCCAAGGTCGGCTTCGACGGCATCGGCCAGGCCATGTCGGGCAACATGCACCTGACCGGCCATGCCGACCAGCCCATGAAGTCCTGGGCCCCCTATGTCGATTTCACCACCGCCATCCTGATGGCTTTCGGCACCATGATGGCGCTTAGGGAGCGCGACAAATCGGGCCGTGGCCAACAGGTCGAGGGCTCGCTGTTGGGCTCGGCGCTGTGGGTCGGCAATGCCTTCTTGATGGAACAGGCGGCGCTGGGGATCGACCGCGTGGCCTCGCACAACCGCAGCCAGGGCGGCGGTCCCGCCGACACTTTCGCCACCAAGGACGGTTGGGTGCTGGTGCACGTGGTGGGCCGGCCGCTTTTCGAGCGCTGGGCGCGCTTGATGGGCGAGCAGCACTGGCTCGAGGATCCCCGCTTCGAGGGCGACCAGGACCGCGGCGACAACGGCGCCCTGCTCTCCCAGCGCATGACCGCCTGGTGCGCCGAGCGCAGCACGGCCGAAGTGCTGGCGGCGATGGAAGAGGCCCGCATCCCGGCGGCCCAGGTCTACAGCCCGCAAGACGCACTCGACGATGTCCATGTCAACGCCGTGGGCTATTTCCAGGAGTCCGACTATCCCGGCCTCAAGGGCCCGGCCCCGGTGGCCGACACCCCGGTCAAGCTCTCGGCCACGCCGGGCGGCATCCAGCGCCGCGCCCCGACGCTGGGCGAACACACGGACGGTGTTCTAGAAGCGCTGGGCTATTCGGCGGCCGAGATCGGCGCGTTACGCGAAAAACGGGTGGTCTAGGGTCCGTTGACAATTAACGCAAATCAATGATGGTGGCGACGAGGCTCAAGTTTGCGGCATAGCTTGTGTCGGTTTTGTCGTAGCGCGTAGCAATGCCCCGGAATTCCTTGATCTTGGCGAAAT
>Ga0187827_10001445_pt1 | contig 34936 bp, 27 predicted proteins | sample ETNtaG_39_FD_167969 | JGI IMG/M metagenome (GOLD analysis project Ga0187827, IMG submission 167969) | Marine microbial and viral communities from oxygen minimum zone, Eastern Pacific Ocean - ETNP2014_SV_150_PacBio MetaG (Illumina Assembly) | ecosystem: Environmental > Aquatic > Marine > Hypoxic...
GGAATTAAATACGCGTAAGCCGGTGTCGGCGCTGTTACGAGACAGTAATATCACCTCAACCCTTGATTGATCGAGCAAGTCATTCAATCCCAGTAGCTTTTGCACCAGGGTAAACGCATCTCCTGGCTTAAGTGGCTCATCTTCGTGGGTAATTTGATACTGTTGGTAGGCATCGAGCCCCTGCTCTTCATAAACGCAGTGGCTGGCCTCCAGATTAAACAGCGCTCTCGAGGAAATTGCGATTACCAGTTGCTCATTTTCAGGATTCATATTTTATATAATCGTAATAAAATAAAAGGGTTATGGATATAATCTAATCTAGTATATAGTTATAGGCTGGGAAAGACTATGATGCTACGTCGTCAAGCACAGTGCAAACTACAGGCGAGGTAAAGCAACCAGGCTAACACTACCTTACCGACGCCTGTTTCGCTATGTAAGCAAGCCGATTTAAGGTAACTCTGCAGAAAGTACGTAAATACCTGTAGAGAAGGAGTAAAACAAGTATTTGCGCTTTCGGATGCAGAAGTTAATTGTGCTGACGATAGTCTTATTGTTTAGCCAATATCGGCAATGCACAGGCAAGGATATGAGCGGATGCTGGATGATCAAGCGGAAAACAAGGTAGGTCTGATTCTCTCAGGTGGTGGTGCCAGAGCGGCTTATCAGGTGGGTGTGCTCCGTGCTATTGCCAATGTCCTCCCAAAAGAGTCTAAAAATCCCTTTCATGTTATCTCTGGCACATCAGCCGGTGCCTTGAATGCTGTCTCGCTTGCCTCCCACGCGCCGCGCTTCAGAACTGCGGTGAGATTGCTCGAATATGTCTGGAAGGGTATCAGTAGCGAACAAATTTATCACCCCAATGCCCGCAATTTCATGGGCAGCATTTCCCGCTTGTTGCTACCCCTTCTCGACAGCAAGAAATCGGACAGTCCTGTTGCCCTGCTCAATAGCGCCCCCCTGCGGGAATTTTTGACACGGGTAATCAGTTTAAAACGTATCCAACGCCATATCGATATGGGATTGCTGGATGCGGTCAGTGTGACCGCATCCAACTATAGCAGCGGTGAGTCGGTGTCCTTCTTCCAGGCAATGAAAGGCCTGGAAGACTGGGAAGGTCCCCACCGAAAGGGCATGAGGGCGCAACTGACTCTGGATCATCTGATGGCATCCTCTGCCATCCCTATCCTATTCCCGGCGGTAAGAATCGGTACACAGTTTTTTGGCGACGGCGCCATCAGGCAACTGGCCCCTACCAGCACGGCATTGCACCTCGGGGCCCGACGTGTGCTGGCGATCGGCGTGAGTGGGAACAAGCGAGCCGTGGCTACAGAAGAAGAAAACCCGATACAACCCTCCCTGTCGCAAATCCTTGGTCACATACTCAATAGCGCTTTTGTCGACACGCTGGATAATGATCTGGAATTTCTCCGGCACATGAACGAAGTATTGCCATATGTTCCGCCTAAAGCTTTGAAATCCCTGAATATTCGCTTAAACGAAGTGGACTTGCTGGAAATCTCTCCCAGTAAGGAACTCAATGTCATGGCATGTGAGTACTACGATGAGCTACCAGAGAACATGCGCCGCTACATCAGGGAAGATAGCTCGGGTACACTGCTCAGCCTGCTATTATTTGAACCAGGATTTTGTAATGCCCTCTGGCGACTCGGATACGGCGATGCCATGGAGCAGGAAAGCAGGATCATTGAATTTTTTCATGCAGAGTAATAGCTACTCAGAATCTGCATTGAGCACGCAACCGGTACCAGCCAGACCACAATAGCCACCCGGGTTTTTTGCCAAATATTGCTGATGGTAATCCTCTGCATAATAAAAGCTATCTAACTCTTTGTTTTCAGTTGTAATTAACTCAAATCCATTAGTGCTAAGAATGGTTTGAAACTGACCTTGACTGGCCAGAGATGCCTCCGTTTGCCGCGTCGATGTTGTGTATATGGCAGATCGGTACTGAGTGCCCCGATCATTCCCCTGCCGCATACCCTGCGTGGGATCATGGGATTCCCAAAAGGCAGTAAGCAATTTTTCATAGCTGATCAGATTCGGATCATAATAGACCAACACAACCTCGGCGTGCCCGGTCTGACCACTACATACCTCTTCGTAGGTGGGATGGGCGGTCACTCCGCCGGCATAACCGACTGCCGTACTGAATACGCCCTCCAGTTGCCAGAACAGCCGCTCAGCACCCCAGAAGCAACCCAGGCCAAATACTGCCTTCGCCAATCCCTCAGGCACCGGCTCGACTATTGGCTTGCCCGAAACAAAGTGCCGTGGGTTAATTTTAAGGGGTTCTGTTCTACCCGGTAATGCGCTAGTTTTGTCAGGTAGTGCGTCGTTGCTATGGCCTGAGCTGAACAACATCTGCTACGGTCTCGCGGTGGGTTTTATCAGCTTGAATTATACCTCTTAATGGGTCATGATGCCGCCCTTTCCTCAGCCTGGTTGCAGGCCGGAAGCTGTTAAGGCACCTCTGATTAATTGCATACGGCCTCTGGCCTACAGGCTGTTTCGCAATCAAGGCGCCAGTTTGAAGGCATGCGTCCGCCTGTTGAAAATTGGCAACGCAGAGTGCGGAACAGCCTGTAGGCCCCGAAGGGCGTGAGCCGGGAGCGGAAGCTTTACCTGCGAAGCGCGTCTTGCACCTGTACGCTTCAGATCACGCAGAGACCATATGCAATTAATCAGAGGTGCCTAAAATGGACAACACATGACTTCTGCATTAATGGGTAACTACGGTCGCCCCGAACTCGAATTTGATCACGGTATTGGCAGTTATCTATTTACCCCCGCTGGCGATCGCTATCTCGACTTTGCCATGGGCATAGCAGTTAACTGCCTCGGACACTGTCACCCGGAGCTGGTGCAGGCACTGGGCAACCAGGCAGGCAAGCTTTGGCATACGTCTAATCTCTATCGCATTCGCCAGAGCGAAATACTCGCCCGTAAACTGGTCGATAGTAGCTTTGCCGACCAGGTGTTTTTCTGTAATTCAGGTGCGGAAGCTGTCGAGTGCGGATTTAAACTTATCCGGCGCTACCACTATGATAAGAATCAGCCGCAGCGCAACCGTATTGTTGCCATGACCGACTCATTTCATGGTCGTACCCTGGCAACGATTAACGCATCGGCAAATCCACTGCATTGCGCTGGCTTCCTCGTTGGTGACTGTGGATTCGATCAGGCGCAATATGGTGATCTGGAATCGCTGCGCAGTGTAATAGGTGATAATACAGCAGGCATCATAATCGAACCGGTGCAGGGCGAAGGCGGAGTACGCATCGTCGAACCGGACTATCTCGCAGCAGTAAGACAGCTATGTAATGAGCTGGACCTAGTACTCATGTTCGATGAAGTGCAATGTGGCATGGCTCGTAGCGGTAGTCTCTATGCCTATGAACAACTGGGTGTGGAACCGGACCTGCTGGCATCGGCCAAAGGCCTCGGCGGCGGTTTTCCAGTTGGAGCTTGCCTGGCTAAGGAGAAGCTAAGCGCGAGTCTGGTTGCTGGAACTCATGGCAGCACATTTGGTGGAAATCCACTGGCAATGGCAGTCGCTAATCAAGTATTCGACCTGCTTACCGCGCCTGCTTTTTTGCAGCATCTTAACGAGCAGGCGGTTTATATCAGAGAATCCCTAAGCCACTTGTGCGAAAAGCATCCCGACCTTATCGAAGGAATAACTGGTATTGGATTGATGATAGGAGTGAAGTGTGTAATAAATAATAATGATCTCATTGCTGCGCTGCAGCAGCATAAACTTCTCGCTGTGAAAGCCGGGTCTAATACAATAAGGTTGCTGCCAGCGCTGAATGTGAGTCGGGACGAAGTAGACTCAGCTTTAGAAATTCTCTCTAATGTATTGTCACAGTGGAACAAATTAATTAACAGCGATAAACAAAGAGGTTGACATGAATAAAACAACAACGCTACGTGCGGGTATTGGGTTCAAACTACTTTTTATAGTAATCATGTTTGCCACCCCATCGAGTGCAAAGTTTTACAACGCGACGCTCAGGGTAGACTCAAGTGCAAGTCCCAACAATTCCTCACTTCGGGAAGCAACTATGACATCGGGCCAATCCAGATTCGCCGCAGCCGAGACGGCTATTGTTCCTTTCGAGATTTCCGTTTCCGATCAGGATATTCTGGATTTAAAACAACGTTTATCCCGCACTCGTCTGCCAGACCAGATCGCCAACACAAGCTGGGAATATGGCATGAATATTCGCTATCTTACAGACCTGCTGGACTACTGGGAAAATGACTATGATTGGCGTGAGCAGGAAACCATGCTGAATCAATTTGATCAATTCAAAACCAGCATAGAAGGCCTGGATTTACATTTCATTCACCAGCTTTCTGAAAACCCCAATGCCATACCGCTGATGGTGGTCCACGGATGGCCGGGTTCAATTAGTGAATTTACCAAGATCATCGGCCCCCTGACCGACCCGGTTGCATACGGCGGCAATATCGAGGATTCATTTCATATCATAGCCCCATCGCTGCCCGGCTTTGGCTTCTCCGAGAAACCAGTTGATCCCGGTTACAGTCCGGAAAAGATCGCTCATTTATTAGCCGGCCTGATGGAGCGGCTGGGCTACGAAAATTATGCGATCGCCGGTGGTGACTGGGGTGCGATCATTAATCGCCATCTAGCCAACAACTACCCGGATCGGCTAGTTGGCCTTCATTCCAACATGATAATTGCTGGCTCACCTGAAGATGATGAACTGCGTAATGGGATAACTGAGGACGAGAGCCAACGCCGAGGTGCACGCGCTGCTTTTATGGCAAACGAGCGTGGCTACCAGAGCATACAAGGTACCAAACCCCAGAGCCTGGGCTATGGTCTGAATGATTCTCCCGCTGGTTTGGCTGCATGGATCGTGGAGAAATTTCACGGCTGGACCGATATGCCCCAGGGCGCAATTGGCAATCTGGATAACCACTTCACCAAAGACGAACTATTAACCAACGTATCAATCTACTGGTTTACTCAAACGATTACTTCTTCCACCCGCATCTATTATGAGAACAGCAAGAATCGGCCAGAGAAAGCCATGGGCTATATTGGGGTACCAACGGGCGCATCTCTATTCCCGGCCGAGATCTTCGTTACTCCACGAAGCTGGGCGGAAGCCTCCTACAATATTATCCATTGGACCGTGATGTCCGAGGGAGGTCACTTCGCAGCATTGGAACAGCCAGAGCTTTATTTGCAGGATCTGCGAGAATTTTTTCAACTAGTGCGTTAGAGCACTTTTTCGTAGAGATGTTGTGAGAAAAGAACTATAAGGGTAAGAAACACAGATAGAAAATATTAACCACTTAATCAATCCAACAGAGGATAACCATGACTAAAGTATTTACAAAATCGGTGATCTTTTTCGCTTTCCTGCTTTTTAGTGCAGCAGGGATAGCGCAATCCCTGCTCACCAGTACCGTATTGACTCGAGACTATCATTTCGCGGCGGCTGGTAAAAATATTGAGTACACGCTGTTCGTTCCAGGTAGCTACAATGCCAATGAGGAAACTGCTCTTCTTGTTCTGTTACACGGTTTGGGCAGCAATCCCCAGCAGGTGATTAATTACACGGGCATCCAGGAACAGGCCGAGGAGCACGGTTATATTGTAGTAGCACCTTTTGGTTATAACGAAAGGGGTTGGTATGGCACTATGAACGCCGCGGCCCTGGCCCTTTTTAGTCGCGACGATGTAACCGATCCGGATAATATGGGTGAGTTAAGCGAGCAAGATGTGCTGAATGTTCTCGACATCATCGAGGGGGAATTTAATATCGACAGCGACCGCACCTATTTAATGGGTCATTCCATGGGCGGTGGTGGCACCTATCACATTGGCATGAAGTATGCCGACAAATGGGCTGCCCTGGCGCCGATGGCACCGGCAATCTACAGCAGCCCGGACGATCTGGAAAAAATCAGGGACATGCCTATCATCGTTGTGCAGGGAGATCAGGACGAACTGGTTCCCGTTGCCATAGCACGTAACTGGGTTGCCAAGATGGCCGAGCTGAACATGACCCATAAATACATTGAAATTGCCGGTGGCGATCATGTTAGCTCCATCACCGAAAATCCTGAGATGATTGCCGAGATATTTCAATTCTTTAACGACACAAAAATAAAGTAACCTTATAAAAAAGGGAACGCACGGAACCGTGCATTCCCTTTTTCATTTCCAGCGCAGGTTTTGAAATCAAAAGTGGAGGCTTTGCTTCGGAGAGCCTGGCTCTATAGAGCGAGGCTCGTTCCAACACAAATTCTCAGCGCTTCCCGATTTCTGCGATTTAGAATTTTGCCTTTAGAATTACCGGTGCACCAGGGTCCCCGAAGTGCGGCTGCACAACATAGGTGTCATCACCAACTGTAGCCCCGGTCGTGGCCTGACCTTCGAAGCTGGCAAGGCCGACCAGTCGTGCACTGCGCCAATGATCGTCACTGCGGAATTTCATTACGCTACTGGAATTGTTGGATACCGAGACCAGGCTGCCATCTGCCGCCCAGACAATACCGTCCCCACCGGTAGCCGGATGGGAAAGATCAACCACTGACCACAGCTTGGGATTGTTCACTGGCACTTTTATCAACTGACTAGTTCCTGGAGAAACCAGAATTAAATAGCCCGCCGGATGATATTCAATCCCGTTCAAGCCAAACTCCACGTCTGGACCAAAGTCAATCAGGACACTTGCCTGATAATACGGATTAACCTTGTAAACAATGCCCATTCTGCTATCGGTGACGAAAGCAACTCCTGCTGTGCTGACAGCTACATCGTTGGCAAAGTGCGCCGAATCAGCCGGGCGATCTGGAATGCTGGCCACCAGGTCTACCATCGCAAGCTGTTTACCGGAACTCAGATCGTATACTCCTAATTTAGCGCCACCGTTGGCACTGACTCGATCTGAATTGGTTACTAATAACCTATTGTGTGCCTCGTCCACTTCTATTCCCACCGATGCAACGAGTTCGGGATCGACAAAGGCCGGAATTAACGAGCCATTGCTGGTTATTTCATAGACAGTACCATCGGCGAGAGAGCCGGTCAGAAACCGATTGTTGAGATTGTCATACTCAATCCCTTCAGGAATGAAACCCCCTCGCTCAGCTACGATACGCTCGGGCACACCAGAGGTGAGCCCGGTACAGCCCGACACCAGTAAAGCCACACCAGGCAAAAATACCATTCTGTAAAAACTCATCGATTCTCCCTGATATTTTCAAGTTATCAAAAATGAACTGCTAGCTGTCGCTAAGGAATTAATTGTACTCCAGAAACAAACTCGCTGTTTTTTAGTTCATCGCTTTGTTTAAATGGGTGTTGCAATTCTACCATCTCCTGGATGCTGAATCGGTCATGAGAAGAAACCAAGCCATAGCTGGACTTTGCCTGTTTGCCGTGTTCATTGTCTCGCTTGGACTGTTTTCGACACAGACAGCCGCAAGTCCCAGGCAGGTAGCTACAGACTTGCCTGCGGGAAGCTGGCAAACCCAGACTGGTAACTTTTTTCCTGCCGACTTACTCCTGTTCGACAGGTTTGCAGATTCAGGAGCGGAAGGTGCAGGAATAGGCGAAACTGATCCAGAAGCCGCTTCTTCGTTGTTTTGGAGCATCCTGGTCTCAGCTCTGGTTGTAGTAATTACTGGTGCTATAGCAGCTTTACCCTATGCGGCGATGAAACAGTGGCAAGGTCATTGGAAAACCCTGGCCATGTTGCCACTGGCTGTTTTGCTAATCTGGGTCGCCGTTATCGCATTATCGATATTGCTAAACCCAAATTCACACAGTCTCTGGGCATTTGAGATTTTTGCCTGGGCTATGGGCACATCGGTCTATATAGTTATATTGATAACAGCCAAGCGAGCGTTTGAGAAAGAAGATCAGAAAGAAGGCTCGTCTGACTGAATTTACATCAATAACCGTAAATTAAGTGCAAGACCACTAGCAGAACTCCAATAGCAAACCACCATATCCAAGCGCAAAAACCGATAGCTCGCACTTAAAGACATAGTCCAGTGGCTCGTATTTCCATTTGCAAGCTAACAGACACAGTCAGATTTGAACATCCGAGTTGGTTGGGTAGTCCTGTAAATTTCCGCTGTCAGCTTCCAGCTGTCTAGACTGCTTAATTGTATATTAGTGCTTGCATAATCATATAAACTGCTCGCTAGCCCATATACCGCAACGGATAGCATCAAGAACAACTTAAGGCCTTTATACTAAACTAGACAGTCTAAATAAAATTAGGCAATATAATTATACAGTTGATAATTGCTATGCAGTCTATTTATACTGCGCAACTCAATGTAAGAATGCACCGGGTTTATCATGTTGAATAGCAAGCAAGTGCTTGAAATAACGGGAATCTCCAGAGCGACATTGAACAACTATGTAGCGCTGGGCATTCTTCCTAGCCCAATTGTGAAGACCCCTGTTGGTGAAGAAGGTAGAGCCACACGGCTGGGGTATTTCGAAGATGAGGCGGTAGATCGCATAAAAAAGGTACAGGATATGAAAAAGCAAGGCATGTCTATTAGTCAAATTGCATCGCAGTTGGGTGGTAAAAAACCTCCTGTGTCCAGGCTAGCAGCTCCAGCCGCTTCCCCGGCAGGCGAGCAAGGAGCGCTCGTCGATCTATCTATCGAATCCACAATCGAGAATTTTCCCGGACCGGCTTACATGGTCAACAACAATTTCGAGCTGATCTGGTGGAACGAGAAGGCGTCGGATTCATTTTTTTCAGGCAACAATGACCTGCCTGGCGACCTGGAAGCACGAAATCTGTTGAAGCTGCTATTTGATCACGATGTGTGTAATGACGAAGACAAGCTGATTGACCTGCTAAAGCCGCACATTGCTGTAGGCAAGAAACGTCTCAGCCAGCAGGCATTGATTAAAATCTATTCTTCTCTAACTGGAGAGCAATTGGATATCTTAAAGAAGCTGTATAGCGAAGCGGATTCGGTTGGCAAAGAGCCAATGATTCATTTTCCGGTGATTCTGTATAGTAATAGTGAACGACCTGTCCACTGCGATCTGTATATCTGTTTTTACCGTGAAGGAATCCTATTTACTTTCAGTCCGGTAATACTCGATGACGATTATCTTCTGGAATTCTTAAGTAAACGTAATTATATGATCAACAAATTGCTAAGAAAGCGCAAACCCTACCTGACTAATGTAGGTGTTATGGTTGCTGATGTGCAGAACTCGACGAAGATTTGTTCTGAATTACCTGCAGAAGAATACTTCGAGCTGATTAATGATATATGGCAACAAAGCGAGCCGATTTTCAGAAAATATTACGGCACATACGGCAAGCATGCCGGCGATGGCATGGTTTATTACTTCTTCCCCCAACCCGATTGCGACTACAAATTGAATGCCATCAAATGCTCACTTGAGCTGCAGGATATGATGAAAGACATCACACGGCAGTGGCAATCGAAAAAAGGCTGGTTTAGCGATATTTTTCTGAATATAGGTTTGAACGAGGGGCAGGAATGGTTCGGTAGCTACCACGCGGGTGGGCATGTAGAGTTTACCGTATTAGGCGAAACTATAAACTATGCCGCCAGAATCAGCGATTTTGCGCGCGGTGGTGCGATATGGGTAACCAAGAACATGCTGAATCAGATATCTTCTGGCTCGAGAAAATCAATCAACTTCGGCATAACGCGCAGAACCATAGATAATGAGCTTGTCTTCGTTACCGATACCTACGCCAGCATAAGTTCTATGCTGGGCGACTCTACCAGTCTCAATGAAAAGTTCCGCGATATCGAGATGATTCCAATTACCGAAATCAGGGATATTGGTTTTGATATTTCTTCTGATATGGTAGCTGAGCCTGAATAAGAGTTCCCCCTCCAAAAATGCCAGGTCGGCTGTTTTCAGTCTGGCCTGGCATTGAGGGATTCTCAGTTCCGTGTCAAATATTCCTGACGCGCACCTCGCCCACCCCCACCTCAATATCGATTGAGTGTTCGCCGTTACCCGTATAGCGTGCATTATCACTGATAAAACCCCGACTGCTACGGACATTGTCCTCAAAGTTTCTTATTTGGGCATCTCCCACACCCACGTCCAGTCGAATATTTCTGTAGTTATTGTCAATTACCTCAACATTTACCGAGCCAACGCCTACTTCCATATCGAGACTATTGGCAAATTCGCTCAGGCGAACATCGCCTACTCCTATATTCATACCGAGTGCCAAATTGGCGGGTACTCGCACCACCCAGGTTTGTTCCAGGTTGTTATCGGTTAACGCAAGGTGCAATTTGTCACCGTATCGCTCAATCTCCAATTCGATGTCGTCAACATCACGCCGGCCAAAGCTGAACCAGCGACGTTGGGACCGGATGTCAATTTCCAGTTCAATCTGATCACCGGGGTAGGTCTCGATTTTCAGGTCGGCAACTGAAACTGAACAGATTCAAGTGCGCTGGCATCGATGGTATGTGAAATGTGCTTTGAGGTCGCTGCAACTGTAGTAGTAGCAGTACTCAATAGGAAAAGGGACAGTAAAACTCGGATAATTTTCATCATCGCTCCTTAGCTCGTGGCGTTCTCAGCAGGAATTGCCCGTAATATCCTATATACGACGATATCAGCTACTAAAAGTTACAAAAAATCTATTGTCCTCGATATATTTTACCAGCAGATCCCAGTACCCAGGGTACGCCGAACGGGTCCACCGATATCTGCCTGGCGCTGCCGGGCACTTGATTCCAGCCGGAGCCATTCCAGCGAAAGACATCATGCCCGCCTCCACCATCTCTGGTACCGGTAATCCATACCGAACCGTCCGCACCTATGCCGATATCCCTGGCCTGTCCGGAAACTCGTTGCCATCTACCGTTTCTAAGCTGATAGATATCGTCTGTGTGGTCTATCACCCAGGGATTACCCGCTGCGTCGACATCAATCCGCACGGCTGAGCCACTGGTTCTGTCCCAACCAACGCCGTTCCAGCGAAATACTCCACCGCCGGAAGCTACCCAGACAGCACCATTGGCGCCGATGCCAATGTCCCTGGCATCGCCAGGCAGTCGTTGCCAGCTATCGCCGCGCCAGCGATAGATTTCATGAGACTGATTTACAATCCACGGATTGCCCGCCGGATCCACATCGATACGTACCGCGCTACCCTCGACCCGGCGCCAGTTCTGTCCATTCCAGTGATAGATGCGATAGCCGCCATGACTCTCGTCCAGTCCGATAATCCAGACAGAGCCATTGGCGCCAATTCCAATATCAGCTGCTTCGCCTGGCAAGCGTTGCCAGTTCGGCTGAGATGTTTGTGCCAATTGGTTGGTGTCGAGGCCAAAATTATTGATACCAAAGGCGGCCAGTCGTAGCCGGGATGAATTTACGCTACTAAATTCCGCCCAGTATGATTGGTTCTCAATCAGCAATTCAGGGACGCTGAGCACACCGTTGTTGAAATAGCTTGCACCGGTGGTATTGGCGGTGAGAATTTCGTCCACAGTAGAAATTTCCAGCTCTACCGGGTCAGTATCGCTCAGCAGTTGCAGGCTGACACGGAAGAATTGTTCCCCACTGATAACTACCGGCAGAGCAAGTACATCGCTGTGCAGGGCAGATGGCTGCGCCTGAATAGGAGAAATAAGACCCAGAAAGCAACAGGCGACCAGGAATTGGTTTAGCGAGTTGCCGATAATAGATTCAGAATATCGAATGCTGAAGCGCATTGTCCCATGCCTTTCAAGTGCTGGTATCAGGGCCAGCTTATCGGTGCAAGATAACTCCAGGCAGCTTAATATAAGATGAACACGGAATCGGTCTACAGACAAACCAGCACAAACAAATTAGCTCTAAGCTACTCCGCGACTACCCATTCTGCAGTTTTTCCAGCTGTTCCCACCGTTGATAAGCCTGTTCGAGCTGGGTCTGAACACTCGCCACTTGTTTGAGTGTTTGTTGCACTGTGTCGCTGTCGTTGTGGTAAAAGTCAGGCTGAGAGATTAATGTTTCCAGTTCAGACTGCTGCAGCTCAAGTTGTTCAATAAGTGCTGGTTGAGCTTCCAGCTCCCGCTTCTCTTTGTAAGAGAGCTTTTTGTTTTTCCGCGCAATTTTATGATTGGTAGAGCCAGCGTCCGAAGCCACTTTTTTTGCCTGAGAAAGAGGCTCTGCATTGTCAAAATTAATTAATTGACCGCCCTTCCTGCTCCAGTCGCTGTAGCCACCAACATACTCATTCACAGCACCGCCTCCTTCGAAAACGATGAGGCTTGTCACCACGTTATCCATGAATTGCCGATCGTGACTTACCAGTAAAATGGTACCTTTGAACTCCGCAAGAAGTTCTTCCAGCAATTCCAGCGTTTCTATATCGAGATCATTGGTCGGTTCATCCAATACCAGGATGTTGGCTGGTTTACTCAGCACTTTCGCCAATATGGCTCGATTCTGCTCGCCACCGGACAAGGCTTTCGCCGGAGTCCGAATTCGGTCCGGGGTGAACAGGAAATCGCTTAGATAGCTGATAATGTGTTTCTTCTGTCCGTTGAATTCGATAAAGTCCTGCCCCGCACTGACGTTATCGATGAGGTTTTTTTCCAGATCGAGATGCTCGCGTAACTGATCAAAATAGGCGACTGTTAACCTGCTGCCTAACTTCACCTTGCCCTGCTCCGGTTTGAGTTTGCCCAGTATTATCTTGAGCAAGGTGGTCTTGCCGGCACCGTTTGCGCCAACAATTCCAATCCGGTCACCACACAGAACGAGAGCAGAGAAGTCCTTGATTATCCGATTGGCCTCAAAGCCATGGTCAATCCGAGTCAGCTCGGCAACAATTTTTCCCGAATTCTCCGCATCACTCAGCTTGAAGCTTGCTCCGCGTTGCAATCCCCTTCTTTCCCCGCGTTTTTTACGCATAGCTTCCAAAGCGCGTACGCGGCCTTCATTGCGGGTACGCCGTGCTTTAATGCCCTGGCGAATCCAGACTTCTTCCTCGGCAAGCTTTTTATCAAATAGTTTATTGGCACTATCTTCGGCAGCCAGCTGCTGTTCACGATAGCGCAGGAATCGTTCAAACGATCCCTCGAACTGGTAGAGATGACCCCGGTCCAGTTCGACGATATTGTCAGCTACATTTTGCAGAAATCTCCGATCGTGTGTGATCAACAGGAGCGCACCACGATAGTCCTGCAGTTGCCTCTCCAGCCACTCGATCGCGGGTATATCCAGATGGTTAGTAGGTTCATCCAATAACAGGATTTCGGGATCCTTTACCAGGGCCCTGGCCAAAGCGACCCGCTTGCGCCAGCCGCCGGACAATTCTGTCATTAATTTGTCAGCCGGGAGTTGCAGCTGGGTTATGACCCTGTCGACTTTCTGTCCAAGGCTCCAGCCTTGCCTGGCTTCCAGCAGACCCTGCACCTTTTCCAATTCGGTCATGTCGGCATGGGCAAAATCGGTAGTTAAATGATGGTACTGCGTCAGCAGTTCCCCTGTCTCAGCCAGGCCACCGGCAACCATGTCATAAACTGTTTGCTGCTCTGCCTCTGGCAGTGTTTGTTCCAGCCAGGCTATTTCCACGCCCGGGCGCAGCCATCTATCGCCATCATCGGGAGATACCGAGCCGGCTATTACTCTCATCAAGGTCGTCTTGCCGACTCCATTGCGGCCCAGCAAGCCAATTTTTGCGCCTTTCTTCAGCGTGAATTCAACTTCATCCAACAGGGTGTGAGTGCCAAAATTAACGGATACTTTATCCAGACGAACTAAAGGCATGAATGGATTTCATTGATGTTGAGGGGCAACGGAGAATTATGTGCGGGAATTTTACCCCATTCCTTTTAAGGTCAGCAATGTGTCTTCGTCACGCAGTAAATACAGTGCGAAGCAGGCTGCAAGCATTGGCCATGCGGCGAAAAATGTCAGACTGCCAAAACCAAGGTAACGGCTCCAGGAGGAAAGTGTTGACACGGCATGCAGAATAAAAACAGCGCCATAAGTCCAGCGTTTGAACATGCCCGCAACAAAAGCCAGAATGAGAATTAACTCTGCCGACCCAAAAATCAGAAATGCTGTCTGACCGAGTCCATCAATATAGTAAAAATTAGCGAATATTCCAGCGGCGTGACCCGGATTAACAAACTTATCCAGCGTCCACATCAGCATGACTATGAACACGCCCAAACGTAGGGCCAGTAAAGCCTTCGGCAGATTATTTGACAATGTTGCTTCACTCATGATGCTCTCCTGTTGTTATTATGGAAGTAACAGATTTATTTATTCGGTATGGAAATATCCAGTTAGTATGCACATCATCAAATAAATAAATCTGTCACCCTTTAAATTTTTATTCTACTTATCGCGTTATTAGAAGAACAGTGGAATTGGGTTTACCGTTCACCTGACGTGAGAAATTCACAAACTGTTACAAATGATCTGATGGGAAGAGCACGCCACTTAACGAGTGATAGATACACAGGAGTAGATACCAATCATGGATTTAAAAGTATTTTTGCTGATATTCGTTTCAGTTTTTATCGCCGAGCTGGGTGACAAAACCCAAATAGCGACCATGCTGTTTGCCGCAGACCGGGAAGTAGGTAAATACACGGTATTCTTCGCCGCATCGGCAGCCTTAGTTGTGGCCTCGGCGCTTGGCGTTTTGGCAGGCACTCTGCTATCAGAATACATCAATGAAAAATACCTGCAGTATATTGCTGGTCTTGGGTTCATCGCGATTGGTTCTTATACCCTGTACAGTGCCAGTAACTAAAATATTACTGAGTACATGGTCCGCCCGCTGATTAACCAGGCCACGGCAACAAGCGAATAGATTGCAGCAACGGCCACAAAGGTCGATTTCATTAGTTTCGCTGACGCCCGGCGGTACAAGATAACACTCCCGCCTATGGCTATAATCATTTCGATCACACGAAAGATACGACCATAATAGCGGGGATCCCAATAGGAAACCGGGCTGTCAAAACGCCAACTGGAAAATGGAAAAAAATGGTGGTGACCATCGTCGTGATGCAGGGGCAAATCGCATAGGATATGCAAAAGCATGCTGAGAAAGAGATAGAGCCAGAAAGTAGCACAGTAATAGTAGGCAACACCCAGTCCTAACAAGACGAATGGGATGGAATTAAACGTATCGAAGAGATTCTGCCAACCCGGCTGAAAGTATAGCTGCCCCCAAACCGCCGAAGGGGGTTCTCCGTTGATGAGTGATTCCACCACAAAGAAATAGAACATGGGCAAGTCAGGAAGTAATGCACCTAGCAGCACCGCCTGGAAGCACAGTACTTTGCTCGCATCATTTTTGGAATTTAGCAGCGTAAGATTCAGCACTGCGTGAATTGGTGTATTCATAAATATAAATTAGCGACAGACCACGTTTATGCCTTTTTCTGTATTGTGACCTGCCTCCCCTACTACTCGGGAACTTGCTTATCTGATTCGACGCAGAATCTAGCACAAGGATTTGGTTAGCTCATTAGCGTACTCCCTGGCTCAAAAGGCCAAAGTAGCTTGTTAGAAATCCACTGCGCCGCGCTTTTACTCTGATCACAATTCTTTCTATACTCTGGATGTTAAATTTCTGGTACTCAGGGAAAACATCATGTTTGAGAAGATTACTCCGACATCTTTGATTTAATCGGCAAGCTGCTGCAGCAGATAAACCAACTGCATAGCGGTTGTCTGCGCCTGCTGCATCAGATTAGCGCCACCGCCATGTCCGCCTTCCGCGTTCTCGAAATAGATAATATCGTGGCCCTGTTCGATCATGCGGGCGGCCATCTTGCGTGCATGTCCGGGATGAACCCGGTCGTCTTTGGGATTAGTCCACAGGAATATTTCAGGGTAATCGACATCCGCTGAAACCAGTTGGTAAGGTGAATACTCAGAAATAAAGGCATGATGCTCAGGAATATCCGGGTTGCCATATTCGGCCATCCAGCTCGCACCGGCCAATAGCTTGTGGTAGCGCAGCATATCGATTAGCGGTACGGCGCTGATGATGCCCTTGAACAGCTCTGGTCTCTGCACCATGACGGCAGTGACGAGCAGACCGCCATTACTGCCACCGCGAATTCCCAGATGCTCCGAACTGGTCAGACCGGACGCAATCAGATCCTCAGCAACAGCGATGAAGTCATCGAAGACCCGCTGCCGGTTCTCCAGCAGCGCTGACTGATGCCATTCAGGCCCATACTCACCACCGCCGCGGATATTTGCCAGCACAAAGGCACCACCACGAGTGAGCCAAACCTGATCCAGCGCCGGCATATAAGTCGGTGTGCGTGAGACTTCAAACCCACCATAGGCCGTGAGCTCGGTTGGGGTGCTACCATCCATTGGTGTAGTAGCCGATCGCACGATAAAATAGGGAATGCGAGTACCGTCTGCGCTGCGGGCGAACTTTTGTTCCGTCACGAGATCGCTCGCATCAAAACGCGGTTTGAGTGCTTTGATGACTCTGGGGTCTGCATCCCCTTCAATCAGATAAAGTGTGTCCGGGACGAGAAAACTCTCGTAAGTCAACATAACAGTATCCGTATGGTCATCGGCGGACACAACCTGAATCGCTCCATTCTCAGGCAGTGAAACGCGAGACAGTTCCCAGCCATCGTTACCGATTCGGGCGCGTAATATCACCCCGGCAACATCTTTCAGCGCTGAAATGTAGATAGATTCGCTCGTGATAGCTACGCCACTGATTGCGTCAACTTCTGCACTGCTTGTCGGTGCCAGGATTGTCGCGACATCGGTGGCGACTCCGGTTCTGGCGCTATCCACCAGGTTCATGGCGATCAGGCTGCCTGCCGAGAAGGTTTCGCCGACACCACTCGACCAGTCCGAGCGCAGCAGGACAATAGCACTTTGCCCCAGAACACCCTGGAAATTTGCATCGATAGGCAGCGGCAGCTTCGCCAGGAGGCCTTCATCGGTAAGAAGCAGTGTTTCTTCGGTAAAAAAATCAGGTGAACGATCAACAAAGCTGTAGTCTCTATCGGCCAGTGAAACAGTAAAGGCCCCCGCCGACACGTCCTCCGCACCAATTTCAAATAGCTGTTCTGCCTCATTGATTGCTATCCCGCGACGCCACAGCCGTATGGTGCGTGGATACCCGGAAGTCGTTAGCGATCCTGCGCCAAAATCCGTACCCACCAGCAGGGTATTGGCATCGACCCAGGCCAGTCGAGTCTTGGCTTCGTCGAGTTCGAAACCGCCATCGACAAAAACCTGGTTGTCCAGATCATATTCGCGAATCACAACGGCATCCTTGCCACCATCGCTCAGGCTCAACAGGCATCGGCCCGGATCGCTGGACAGGCATCTACGTCCCTTGTAAACCCAGTTAGCATTTTCCAGGTTCGCCAGTGCGTCAACATCAAGTACGGTTTCCCACTGAATTTCCTCAAGCGTATAGTTTTCCAGAGTCGTGCGTCGCAATATGCCGCGCACATGCTCATCATCCTGCCAGAAATTGTAAACCATCCCATTGACCAGGTTGGCAAATGGTATACGGTCATCCGAGGTCAGAATTTCCCCGACCTGATTGCGAATTTCCTCAAATCGCGGATCTCCCTGCAGCCGGAGTAAGGATTTGGCATTTTGCTCGGCTGCCCAGGCCAGGGATCGCGCACCTTCGACGCTCTCAAGCCAGAGGTACGGGTCTTCTACTGCAACCGCAGCAACTGGGGCATTGTTTTCCGCTGATTCCATAGGTGCTGTATCCTCAGGCTGGCTACACGCCACCAATGTCAGTACCAGCGCTGCCAGTCCAGCAAATATCGATCTATTCGAGCGCATAATCTTCCCCTACTGCTGTAACTTGAATACGTATAAATGCCCGCCTTCGGGTATGGCCGTATTGCCACCCACGGCACCCGCAATAGCGGCAAAATTACCCGATCCAATTGCCACGTAGCTATCACCATCAATCTGATAGGCCACCGGTTGGCTGCGTATTCCCCCCCCCAGTTTAAAAGCCCAGACCCGTTCTCCGGTCGATGCATTCAGAGCCACCGCATAACCGGTTTGGCTGCCGGTAAAGACCAGGCCACCCTCAGTGCTGAGTACGCCCGCCATGATCGGCTCGGGGTCCGAGTAGCGCCAGCGAATTTCGCCAGTCTGGAAATCGATGGCGGAGATGTGGCCATAGGCGGAACCGTCCAGTGCGTCCACCGGAATGAAAGTACCACCGGTAAAAGTCTGCCCTTCGATACGAACGCTAATGCCTTTTTGCATTTGATTACAGCTTTCTACCACCGGTATGAAAGCCAGGCCCAGGTCAGGATTGAGCGCGCCGGATACCGATCCGTTCATGCCGCCTACTGCGCCAGGACAGATTCGCACGATGGGCTCTTCTGACGGTGTCATGCTTGGATCGATTACCGGCCTGCCGTTGGGCTCCATGTTGGTTGCCCAGGTGAGTTGTTCTACATAGGCGGTAGCGCGCAGGAATTCGCCTGTTTCACGGTTAAGCACATAGAAAAAACCGTTTCGATTGGCTTGCACCAGGGCTTTGACCGTGGAGCCTTCTTGCTCGTAGTCAACCAGGAACAGATGGGTGTTTCCGTCGTAGTCCCATACGTCGTGCGGTGTGAATTGAAAGTACCACTTCATTTCACCGTTATTCGGATCGATCGCCAGGACACTGTCGGAGTAGAGGTTATCGCCAAGCCGTGCGTCACCGTTCCAGTCCGGCGCGGGATTGCCCGTAGTCCAATACAGTGTATCCAACTCCTGATCGTAAGCTCCAATAGTCCAGGCGGGGGCACCGCCGTAATTATTGGAGTCGCCCGACCAGGTCTCACTGCCCGGTTCACCATCGGCTGGTATGGTGTAGTGACGCCAGACTTGTTCTCCGGTATCGACATTGTAGGCATCAAAGAAACCGCGGACGCCAAACTCGCCACCGGCGACACCGATAATGGCCATGTTTTTAACAATCAGGGGAGCCGATGTCGCACTGAAGCCGCCTTTGTAGTCCACTATCTGCGTATTCCAGAGAATCTCGCCGGACTTCCGATCGAAGGCCATCAGGCGGGCATCCAGCGTTGCCATCAGGATTTTGTCGCCGCTGATGGCAGCACCGCGATTGGTCGGTCCGCAGCAAATACGTAAATCCTCCGGTTGCGGATGGTCATAGCGCCAATACAACTCACCAGTAACCGCATCCAGCGCAAACAATCGATTAAAAGAAGACGTCACATACATGATGCCGTCGTAAACAATCGGCGAGGTGGCAAACTGGCCCAGTGTGCCCGTGGGAAAACCCCAGGCAAATTGCAAATCGTCTGCATTTTCCGGTGATAGCTCGGTTATCGGACTGTGACGAAAATTCCGATAGTCACCGCTGTATTGTAACCACTGGTCTGTATCGGTATCGATTTCTGCCAGAATGGTATTGGATACAGCCGGTTTGCCATTGCCTATGGGTTCTTCATTTATCCAGTGGGTCTGGGTAAATGCAAGCAGCTCACCTGGTTCTTCCTGTACGGTCGGTGCCGGCGCCGAACTGGCTGATGGCGCTGACTCTACGGTTTCTAGCTGACTCGCTTGCTGATTACTTTGCGGACTGCACGAGCATAATATAAATAACAGCGCAAGAGCTGCCAATTTCTGCATGGGCATTGCATAAGCTGGTTGAAGTGATTGCATGATTTGAATCCCCCTTTTTCTTTTTGGTTTCCCAGCATTTTAAAATCGTTAATTTAATACAATATTCATCATACTACAGCAGGGTATCGTCTCTCTGCACTTACCGTCACTAGCCAGCTTGTACGAGGAATCACCTGATCACATTAATCAGTGCGTAGGTGATCGACTCCCCGGTCTCGGTTAGCATCTGGTGCCAGACCCGAGCAGGCACGTGTAGCATGTCGCCTTCAGTAACCTGGAATTCCTGCGCCCCCTCAAGTTGAGGCCGCTGCTCCTCGGGCGGGCGACCGTCGTCAATCCAGTTCACTCTCTCCCCACCGATGTAGGCCGTGCCCGAGCCATCCAGAATAACGTAGATGTCCCACTTATTGGCATGAATCTCGGGCTGCGTATAGCCGGATCGATGGATGATCTGTACATTGTGGCTCCGGTAGTCGGCCTGAGGCAGAGCATCGGTATAGGTAAACAGCGTACCCCAGATGCGACTGCCGTCGCGCAGATCTTGCTCGAGCCCGCTTTGTAGCTCCGCAAACGCCTCCGCATCCCAATGGATATACTCGGAAGGACGGGGTTCGACAGGAATGCCTGCAAATTGGTTCTGTGCGAACAGACTCGCAGCGCCTGTGAGGCATGCCAGAGCTGTGAAAGAGTAGAGAAACCGCATGGGACTACCTCCTTTTTTGCTTTATTGGCTGGATATGCTCTAGTTTGGCTCGCTCAAGACAGTATCCAGTGAACTTCTAACGTTTATTGGTTTTTTGAATTCATGGTGAAGATCATGAATGGTAGCAGTCGGCTGCTTGAATTCACAACATGTGCCCCTATTTTATAATTGGAACTGGAGATTCCCTGATGGACGAATCACTGCTTATGCAGTACATGGTCATTGGGAGCTTACTGCTATTTTCATTACTTGCGGCAAAGTTGGTCTCGTTTCTTAAAAGGCGGAAAAATAACGTTATCTTATGGGCAACTATTTTTGAAGGGATCTCTATGGGTCTTGTCAACCTGGATATGTACAAGGAGCCAGAAACGCGAATTGAGAAAAAGGCGCGGAGGGATGGAAAGGATGAGTTAACTGACGGGCTCATCGACCTAGAGTCTTTGCCAAAATCAGAAAAGTCCTGAGAAAAGAGGGTGCAAAAGATTTAATTGGACAAGCACGAAAGCAGCCAGTCAGTAGCCTGAATTTTATACCGAGGGGACACTGATAAATTTTAATTACCTATAATCCAACCCCATTGACCTCATGGCGAACGGCGCGAACCCCTACTCCTGACCCTGCCGCTATTGTTCGGCGTCCTTGCAGCAGATGGTGTGCCTCGGGAAACGGAAGATGAACGTGTATTCCTGGACCGGACAGGAGCCGAAGATTGTCTGTTATTATTGGCTGGATCTCTTCTTCCGGTTCGTTCTGCTGAACGTTGCCTTGGTTGTGACTGAACTGTCCCGCGACGTCTGGTTTCAGTAGGCACAGCGCGTTGACTGCGATTCGTCGTGGCACGTCGCGGATTTAATCGATTTACGGCCCGGCTATTTCGAGTCGATTGGGGCGCAGCAGACCGCTGTTGAGCGGGTTTAATTCTGGAGCTGCCCTGCTGACTTGAATTCGCCGTATTCGCGGCCGAACCAATCTGATTGAGCACTTGATTCCCGGCTCCGCCCCTACCCCTTCTGCTGTCAACGGTAGAACGATTGGTATTTCCGCGACTTCGTGCCCGACCAGTAGCCGCGGGACCGCTGCCACTGGCAGTGGAATTAGTAAAAGTATTCACCGATGGCCTATTGTTACTGCTACTGTCGACACCCCTTCGATTGCCCGTTCGCCCGGAAGACCCTCGGAATGATCTAGTACCTGCGTTGTTATTGGTTATCGCCGCATTGGCTGCCGAACCATTCTGATTGGACACTTGATTCCCGGCTCTGCCCCCGCCTCCTCTGCTGTCAACAGTAGAACGATTGGTATTTCCGCGACTTCGTGCCCGACCAGTAGCCGCGGAATTGCTGCCACTGGCAGTGGAATTAGTAAAAGTATTCACCGATGACCTATTGTTACCGTTGCTATTGGTATCCCTTCGGTTGCCCGCTCGGCCGGAAGACCCTCGGAAGGATCCAGTACCTGCGTTGTTATTGGTGATCGCCGCTCTGGCCGGACGGTCTGTACTGGCACGACGGTTAGTGTTTAACCCCCTGTTCCCTCGCCTTTGATTCGGTACAGTTCGCTCATTGGCAGTTGAGTAAGCCCGGCTCCGACCGCTGTGACTATTCGGTCGCGCACCGCTGCCTGCTTGCGCTCGCCAATAACTGCCATCGCGAAACCTATTGCCCGGTATGCGACGGTTATTGTCCACATAGAATCTATTAAAAGCACGAATATTGGGGCGACGATAACGGTGACCGGAATAGTACTGACGTCCATAATAAGGGTGACGAGAGTAACTCGGGTGGTAAACATGTAGACGGAAATCTGACCAGCCGATAGCGAATGCTGTGGTTACACCCCAGAAATAGTCAGATATGAAGCGATGTCCGGCTCGATAGGGATAATAGTAAACTGAATGAGCCGTGGGATAGTAGTGATAGACCGGCTGCGGCTGATAGACAATTACTTCTTCTGGCACGTAGTAAGGTACGTAGACTACAGTCTCGTCTTTCTGCGTGATTAATATATTATCGCCGCTACTGGTTACATTCTGATATTCGTCAGAATTCAAATTTCCAGCCGCTAAGGCACTGTCGCGAAATGTGCCAATTGCAGTGAGAACATCAACCTCCTGATTAACAATGGCCTCGCCGAGTTGCCAGGTCCACTGAATATTCTCGTTCATCATCTGCACCACTTCTGGATAGTTAAGCAAGGCGATCACGGATTCATCCAGCGTCTCATCGGGAGTCAAGGTGTCATCGGATTCCAGTTGTTCCAGGAACCGAGCGGCCAGAACGACCTGCAGTGGGTAGGTCGAAGCGGGCAGGACTATAGCTAACAGATTATCCGGATAGAGGGCAATCGGACCCACTAATTCTTCCAGTTCACTGGCAGTGAGTGCAGGTAACTGTGTACTGATACCGTCATTTCGAACCACCGCACTGCCGTCAGATACCAGTGAATTACCATCATCATCGACTGGAATCTGCCCTACAGCCGGCCCGGATGAGGCCATACAGAGTACAAAAAAGGGAAATATTCGCAGGTAAAATCTAACAATTCTTGCCGTACTATTCATAGGAGCCACCCACAAGCAACGCGCAATCGTGGCCCCGAGAGTAGCTTAGCCAAGCTGAATGGCTGCTTAACCGGCGTAACTCTTCAAAACCAGAGTGATCTTTTCTTCCGGGATGTTGGCCTCTCTAAATTTTTCTCCTGCCCGTCGATACAATCGGTCCGTCGCGGCAGGTTTAACATGGCTATCTGTCAGTATCTTTAAGAAATCCACTTCATAGACTATTGCCATTCCACCAGCTTCAAGATTGTCAGTTTCCTCTACTCCCTAATTTTCGAGATATCCAGGGAAACGTTTCCGCGGAAACGTTTTTTTGTACTTAATCTCATAGAGTCCAATTTATCCTTCAATCGCCTGAGTAATCATTCAAACCATTGCCGATTGAGTTGCACAGAGCTACCCTTTATACTTTGTAGCATCTTTCGTGTACTACCGATGAGACAACAGGTACACAAGAAGGAAATCGTCCTCCGACAAAGAGGTCAAAAGAGGTAAGTGAGATATGAACATCGACCTTGAGACCATCGTTAGTAGAGTGTTGTTGGTAATCGGCGTCTTAATACTCATCCCGGTTTTCGCACTTGGAGCCCTCGCAATCTCGGCACGTGCTTCCGACGGACCATCCGTAATATTCAGTGGTGGGCCGCTCGTTGCCGGTGAGTTGGTGACGGGTCCAGAACCGGACTGGAGCTTCGTACGTGATGTCAGGGTCTTCGAACTGCAACTTCTCGATCCTCCCCGCTCGCGAACGCTTTGGATCGTGGAGCATGAAGGTAAACTCTATCTCAATTCCAACTACATGGGCGGGCTTAGAGAACGCCTGTGGAAGAAATGGCCAGCGCAGGCAGAGCGAGACGGCCGGGCTATCATGCGCATCGATGGCAAAAGGTATGAGCGCACGCTCGTGCGTATCAAGACTGGTCCTATAGTTGAGAGTATAACCGCAGAATTCACCCGCAAATATGGAGTCGAAATGACACCTGCTGAAGTCGAGGCGGAGGAACTTTGGCTTTTCGAGATGGCCCCACCCGGCGCGAATATAACCGGAGGTGCAAGGTGAAATGGTCCTACTGGATTGCCGGTGGCGTGCTAGTCGCCGTCGTCCTTATCGTTCTGTTGGTACCCGGGGTTGGGGAATCTATCGAAAGGAACCTGTTGGGTTGGTTGGCCGGGCTGGGTAGATAGCATAATACCTGACCTCAATCTTCTCTTTCGGCTATCTGGCTTCGTTTTTGTACACTACTCCATTCTTCATCACAAATTTCACATTGCGAACCGAGGTGATATCTTCCAGTGGGTTACCGGCTACTGCGACCAGATCAGCCATGTAGCCAGTGCGAACCGAACCGATCTCGTCGGCAAGTCCAAGTGACTCGGCAGCGAGGGAAGTTGCAGAAATGATAGCAGCCATCGGATCTTGCCCGCCGTCCCGAACCCGATAGATAAACTCCTCTGCATTCCGTCCATGCGCTCCGGCAACGGCATCGGTGCCGAATACGATTTTCACATTGGGATTTGCCAGCGTACGTCGGAAAGTGTCATATCCAATTACCCGCGCCTCTTCCATAAGTGCGAATCCTCCCTCGGTATAGTTCCCGATACCAATGAATTTTTCCCTGTTATCGAAGTAGTTGGCATAGAGTAAGCCGAGGTGTGGATCGAGATAGGTGCCATGCTCCGCCATCAGTTCGAGTACTTCATCGCTGTAACGGTTACCGTGTTCGATTGAATCACACCCGGCTTCGATGGCGGCCGTTAGACTCTCGGTACCATAGGCGTGAACGGCGGTGCGCAGCCCGACTTCGCGGGCCTCACCGCAGACCGCGTTGAGCTGCTGGTCTGACATCAACTTTATCCCACCTTCCCGGATACTTGCGGATGCAAAAATCTTTACCACGTCCGCACCGTCAGCTTGCAGCTTCCTGACCATAGCCCTCAGCTCATCCGGTGTCCCCGATCTGACCGAGACAGCATTTAACGAAGTGAGTATGCGCGGTCCTGGCAGGCTACCACGGGAAATGGCCTCGCGCAGATCCCGGTCTACCATACCGCCAAGACTCTGCACGGTCGTGAAGCCGGCCATTAGCATCCGGTGCGCATTCTCGGTAGCATACAGCGCGGTCTGGGCTGGCGTCTCATCCGGATCTCTATTGGAGCGACCCTGCGTGTTGAAGTGAGCTGCGAGGTGCACGTGGGTATCGATCCAACCGGGCATCAAGGTAAGATCCGTCAGGTCGTAGTCAACCGGGCCAGACGCATCGTCGAGTTGGACGATACGCGAATCCTCGACTGTAATGACCACGTTCTCGGCCACACCGCCGAGGCCGTCAAGCAGCCGGCCTGCCCGAATCGTTAAAGGCGTATCCTGAGCGCTCGCTGTTGCCAAAGACAAAAACGCAGCCCATGATACGATCAGATATACCAGGAGTTGCTGCACCAGTTTACGGTGATGTATTTTTTGAATTAGTTGCTGTGGTTCGTGTAGTTGATCCATAAAGACTCCATTACCGCAAAATTTGAATCAATGTCATCAGAGGACATTGGCTTCTTCCATTACAACCAGGCGACGCTCCCGCAAGAGAAGGTATAGCGGTACAGTAGTCGCCGCAGCAATAAGGAAAGTGAAGATGAAGCATGCGGCCCACCACCAGTATGAAATCTTTAGGCGGCCCGTTTCAATAAAAGACCAGACCAGGAATGCAGTAACGACAACAAAGAGATCATTTGCAATAGAAGATGATGCAGAATTCGTATACAGATCAGCAATGAATCCAGTTTCCCGCGGTTGTAAATTGAAATACCAGGTTACAACTAGGCCAATTATTGCCAGAACAAAATAAAATACTTGTAATGCGGTGATTTTCATCATTATTTCCGAGTACTGTAAGTTTAGTGTTTACTGGCATGCAAAACTGACCAGTTCGATGTCAATTAACAAGCTGCAAGCTTATGAGCCCACTAATTCCTGCGATTCTGAACATGGGTATCGCTCCTTCTATGCAAAGTGCATAGGGCTTTCATTGAAGAAGAGGACTCTTGAAATGAGCATGTCAAACACCGAAAAATACGTCAAGGAGATTCGTTGTAATACCCTGTGTTCGCTAAAGAATCGTATGTAAAGGGATACTGATAAGTTAATAACTTAGCGCTGTCCCTTTGGTAAATAATTAACTTATCAATTCCAATCAGTTGTACTGTCACCAGTTCCAGAGTAGTTTATTCATACATTGGTAACCAATCAGGATAAAAACATGAAATTAACTAAACCAAAGATAATTTTCACAACTCTGTCAGTTACTCTTCTTGTCTTTGGCCTGGGCCAAAATAAACTTCAGAATTCACCCAGCGCTGCCAACAATGACCGGCTCGTACCGCAGTTTGTGGTAGATCCCTATTGGCCACAACAACTGCCTAATCATTGGATTCTCGGCAGGGCCATCGGCGTTGCAGTTGACGCGCGAGACCATATATATATTGTGCATCGCGATCAGGACAGCATGTTCACAAACCAGGAAATAGGGTTGTCTGGAGGGATTTCCGAGTGCTGCACTGCAGCGCCACCAATTCTTGAATTCGATATTGAGGGTAACCTGATCAATGCCTGGGGTGGCCCTGGCGCTGATTATACCTGGCCCGAATCCAATCATGGTATCGAAGTAGCACCCAATGGTGATGTCTGGATTGGGGGTAACGGTGGTGGAGACTCGCATATGCTGGTGTTTACCCGTGATGGACAATTCGTGCGAGAAGTAGGTCTTCCCGGCGAAGACGTTGACAGCAACAGTGAAACCCACTTCAGCCGCGTTGCTGAAATCGCCATAGATGCCGGCGCCGGTGAAGCCTATGTGGCCGATGGATATGGAAATAAACGCGTCGCTGTTGTCGATGTTGCCACCGGGGCATTCAAGCGTTATTGGGGAGCCTATGGTAATCGCCCCTCAGATGACCGTATAACCTACACCCCGGGAGAACCGAATCCGCAGCAGTTTGTGGGGCCGGTGCACTGTGCTGAACCCTCCAACGATGACCTGATTTACGTCTGTGACCGGGGCGCTGACAGAATTCAGGTGTTCAGGCCCGATGGCACATTTGTCAAAGAGGGCTTGGTCGCACCCCAGACCTTGGGTTCCGGCTCAACCTGGGATATTGCTTTCTCCCAGGACGATGAGCAGGAATTTATTTATGTCTCTGACGGTGCCAACCATAAGGTGCATATCCTGGAACGCGATAGCCTTGAAGTGCTTACCGATTATGGCGATGGTGGGCGTCAGCCCGGGCTGTTTTTCGGGACTCACAGCATTGTGACAGACTCTGAGGGGAATATTTATACCACTGAAACCTATGAAGGCAAACGCGTGCAGAAATTTCTCTACCAGGGTTTAAGACCACTCAGCACTGCGCGAACCGGCGTTCCCTGGCCTGCTGACGAGATTAACTAGAAGGCGAACGGATAAAAAGGCCAGTTTGCTGGCCTTTTTATTGTCTAGATTTCGGTTCGATGTCTGTTTAGCGCCTAACTCGGTCCTGGGCGGTTGTTTCTGAGTAGGAGCGGTCGTTTCAAAGAGTTTTGTCCATTCTGCCTATTCAACCATAGCTAGTTCAGTATAGTGACTGTCCCGGTATTGCCATCCACCATGATTTTCTGCCCACTGACGATCCGTTGAGTAATATTTCCTGTGCCCATGACCGCCGGAATACCATACTCCCTGGCAACTATGGAACCATGGGCTAACATGCCTCCTATATCAGTAACTAGGGCCTGTGCCTGTGAAAATAATGGGGTCCAGGCAGGAGTCGTGGTGGCGCAAACCAGGATTGTATTTGGCTCCATTTTCTCGAAATCGGACGGTGACAGGATTACTGATGCCGTACCTGTTACCTTGCCGGGACTAACAGCAAAACCGTTCATTGTATCACTGTCGTCCGCATTCCTCTTCTGAGTTTCCCAGGCAGACAGGTCAAAGGGACCAAATTTAAAACGGCTTTTCTCTGGTACCATCGGCGGCGGATGGAGCTGCTGGCGTGATTCACGTAATTCCCGCCGGCTGTCTGCCAGCTGAGCCATGTCGCCCAGCGCCTTGTGTTCATGGCGAGCCGTAGCGGCTTCAATCAGTTCTTCGCTTGTCAGGTAGAACACGTCATCACGCTTGCCAATCGTTCCAACTGCAGCGAGTCGCTCTCCCAGTTCAAAAGCAATCCACCTGACTGTCGGCCAGGCGGCACCCATATAGAACAAAGCCTCTTCACGATTGGGTCCATAGAACTGTGCCCAGCCAAGGAATTTTCGAAATAACCAGCGTCGAATCGGGCCCAGCGATTGCAGGGTTTGATTGAGCAGGTTCTCGCGTTCTTTAATATTTTGCTGCTGCAGCAGACCCGAATCGTACTCTGTGTTTTCTACCAGGGTTTTCAAACTCAGTAGAACGGGTAGTGGTTCTTCTGCCTGAGTCGCTTGAACAAAATCGAGGTTGTAGACCTGGTGTCCATAGCGGTTTAGATAGTGTTCTAACTCTATCACTACCGCGTCGCCATCGGCATGCTTTCCCAATACTTCCGTCAAATCTGCGACGGGTACTTCGAGCACTAAATCGCTGAGTCCTGCAATTGCATTGATGCGCTTCGCAATGGATTCAAGCTCCTTCTGGGCTTCTAGAGTTTTTGATGGAAATCCACGAAGAAACATGCCGCTTGTTAATTGCCCATGGACGGCACGGGATGTAAGGAAATAGTGAAGTAGACCATCGGTTACTTTAGCCATCCCCATAACCACGGAGGTATAAAACCAGTAAATCCCATCGGCAAAGCTCAGGCTGCGAATTCCAGCGAGCAGTTCCTCATCTGAGGCAGTACTGAGATCTAATGCCCGCCAATGTTCGATCGTCTCCAGGTAAGCAGGAAGGGCCTCATCGCGCCACTCGGGAACCATGTTGCGGAGCATCTTTGACAGGTTAGTGATATACCAATATAAAATCTTTGGTACTTTCGCCAGTACACGCCAGCCAATTTTGTAAGAGGCCATGCAGTACGCATAGCCGTTTACTGTACGAAACATTGGGCGTTCAATAAAATCATCGATATCAAATGGCACTCCCAACTCAAATAAAAACTTTTCTATGGCATGGTCGAGACCCGCTTCCAGGTACAGATCTTCGAACAGTGGTGAAAGAGGCTCAGGCATGTTTTCAACCACCTGCCGTCTGACCAGCCTGATCTTCTCGCTCGGTGGATTCCATTGGACATCAAGCAATGGTGCAGTAGGTAGGCTGGTTATGGGACGAGATTGTAGCAAGTGGCATTTTTCGTTCGCCACAGCCCATTCTATATCCTGCGGAACGTCTTCGAAGAGTTGTTCTGCCTGTAAACTCAATGTAGCCAGCTCTGCCAGCAATTCATCTGAAAGCGAGGATTTGTCGCGCAATTCCTCGGGGACAGCCTGAATATCAGTTCCCAGTTCGCCCTGCGCAACAGCCATATTTTCTTTAGCACCGATAATTGTTTGTTTAGCCTTGAGGCTATTGCGATCCAATATGTAGGTATCCGGTGTTACTTGACCTGCGACGATTGCCTCACCAAGCCCGAAACTCGCATTGATGATAATCTCAGATCGATCCCCATTTGCAGGATTGACAGTAAACAAAACACCTGAGACGTCCGCCTGTACCATAGACTGAACGACCACAGCCATCGCCACGTCTCGATGATCGATGTCGTGTTGCTCTCGATATCTGGTAGCGCGAGTTGTCCACAGTGATGCCCAACAATTTCGTATTGCCTCCAATAAGGCTGACTCACCTTTAACATTGAGGAAGCTGTCCTGCTGCCCTGCGAATGACAATTCAGGTAGATCTTCGGCGGTCGCCGAGGAGCGCACAGCGACGGCTTGTTCACCCCCAATCAGATCGGTATAGGCTTGCTTTATTGTTTGGGCTATTCCCGCTGGTATCTCCGCCGCCGCAAACAGTAAATGAATATCCGTCGCTGCCTTATCTGCTACCTGTGCCTGGTCATCGGTTCTATCGACAATATCCTGTATTCGCTGTTGTAGTCTGTTTACCTCAACAAATTCCTGGTAAGCATCGGTTGACAGGATAAATCCCGAAGGTACTGGCAGATCAGCGGATGCGAGCTTGGCGAGAGATTTGCCTTTGCCACCGGATCGCAGCAACGAAACATTGCTTGAGTTGAGAGGTATTATGGGATTGACAGTCGAATTCATCACAATTACTTTAGAGTATAGGAACACTAAAGGCTATCTCGATTGACGCCCATGCCTTTGTACAGGAAATATCATCCTGCTCGTCTCTGAAACCTTCGGTAATTTCTCTAAAACTAAAGGCAAACGCGTACAGAGATTTCTCTACCAGGGTTTAAGACCACTCAGCACTGCACAAACCGGCGTTCCCTGGCCCGCAGATGAGAATAACTGAAGGCGAATCAACAAAAAGGCCAGCTTGCTGGCCTTTTTGTTGTCTTGAATTTTCTTCAATACTCTTTAGTACCCTTGGTTTATAATTGTGAATACATGCTGTTATTGCAGTGCGTAGTGGTGTTATGCGTCCGAATTATTCATATCAACGTACAGTCTCCCTCTAAATAAGGTGGCATTGAGAGTATGACCAGTCGAAAAATGGCTTTTGAATTTTTAGTTGTTGCATTAACGCTGCTGGCATTGCCTGCAAGCTACGCCCAGGATGCGGCCGACGACGACTCTACCATCAGCTACGCCGCCAACTTTTTCGCTGAATATAGTCCGATTACTGTCAACGATATGCTGGACCGGGTTCCGGGTATCAGCCTTATCCTCGAACAGGGTTTTGGTTCCGGTAATTTCGGCGGTGGCAATCGCGGCCTAGGCGCCAGTTCCCAGATTCTAATCGATGGTAAGCGTCTTGCCGGCAAGGCCAACGAGGCAAGAAGTCAGCTCGATAGAATCTCCGCCGATCAGGTTGCCTCTATCGAGATTGTCCGTGGTACATCCAGTGAACTCGATGTGCAGAATTCCGGACAACTGATAAATATCATCTTGCGCGAGGCACAGTCCCGGTCCAGCGTTGCTACCGAAATCAATGCCACTCATTTCTTTGACGGTGAAATTGAGCCTGGCGGTTCTATTGCCTGGAGTGGGCAGAATGGACGCCTCAGCTACTTGTTGAGTGGCGGACTGAGAACCGGTTACCGTCATACCGAGAGTTTTGAAACCAGCTTAAACGGTGATTTCTCTGCCAATGACACACGGGACGAAGATCGCTACCTCGATCAAGAGACCTACTCCCTGAACAGCAATCTGGCCTATGCCCTAAGTAACGGGGACAGAATTGCATTTAATCTTCTGTTCAACGACAGCGATCCACCACAAAGATTATTTCGCAAAAGCACTGATTTCAATGGCCCCACCCCCGTTGTAGGCTTCGTGCGGGAATCTATATCGGCAACTTCGGAAGACTGGGAATTTGGTGGTGACTACGAACATGGTTTCGAAAACGGGAATAGATTCAAGTTTCTCTTTATCATCAATGAAAAAGAAAGCAGTGCTACGCGTCAGCGATATACTTCCACTGAGTTAGGCGGCAGCGAATTAAAAAATTTGTTTCTTGATACAAGCAGTCGCAATCAGGAGAAAATTGCTCGTGGCTCCTATACCCTGAATCTCAACGGGAACCAGGGCCTGGAACTTGGTCTGGAAGTTGCGCAAACCACGCAGGATTCGGGTCTGCGTTTGGGTTTACCAACTGCTGCTGCAGGCTCACCAGATTTTGGTGATCTGACTCCCATTCCATTCCCAAATGCTTTCTCCACTGTCGAGGAAATTCGTTACGAGCCTTTCGCTATTCACAATTGGCAGCTTAATCAACGCATGTCACTGGAGAGTTCACTAGTGGCCGAATACTCCGAGATTGAGCAAGAGGGTGATGTGAACAATACCCGCGATTTCGATTTCCTTAAGCCGAAATTTGATTTTCGTTTCGACTTAAGTAACGTCCTGCAGTTTAACGCCAGCTTTGAAAAAGACGTGTCGCAACTTAGCTTCACCGATTTCTCGAGAGCGACCAATGAACGCGATGATGATCAGGACACTATCGCTGGCAATCCGCAGCTGGTACCAGAAGAGAGTCAGAAATTTGAAGCCGGGTTGGATTACAGGTTGCCAAACGATGGTGGCGCTATAAACTTTCGTGCCTTCTATTATGATTTCGACAACAAGATTGCCAAGATCGATGTTTCCACTTCTGCCACTGACCCCCAATCCACCAATGGCAATGCTGGCTCTGCCAAAACCTATGGACTAATAAGTAACGCCAGTTTACGCCTGGGGTTTTTGGATTTACCAACGGCACTGCTGACAGCAGCTCTTACAGTGCAGGAAGCCAATATTGACAACGATCTTTTCCCTGATGAGGATGACCTGCGCTTTCCGCCGTTTGACCGCGGTAGCTTCAGGATAGGATTCCGCCACGACGTGCCAGCCTGGAGTCTGAATTACGGCATCAACTACAATAAGCGAATCAACGGTAACCGAACCATACACGATATAGACAACCGCTTCGAAATGGTCATTCCCAGTAACCTCAGCCTGTTTATTGAAAAAGTGGGATATGCGGGATTAACGTACAGATTCGAAGGCAGCAATCTGGAAGACATAGAATTATGTGGAGAGCGACGCCGCTTCAATGGCTATCTGCGAGATGGCCTCTTACAGGAAGTGGAATTCAATTGCGCCAAAAACGGCATGCAGTTTGTATTTAAGGTACGAGGCACGTTTTAGAATCATAGGGGACACCCACAGAATTTATCATTCGTCGTCTTTTCAACTAAGTGTTGTCAGATAAAATTAATCCGGCAACTCAGCTATTTGTCGCCAGTACTGAAATAGCAGAGATGGGGACCATTGGTTTCTCCTCGACAGTTATAGATGAGAAACCAGCTAGCTTGAGCTGATCTACCAATTCCCTGGCCTTATTAAGACCATCTGCATTCGTGGCATTACGGTTTCTTGGCATATAGGTGGTAGCGATAACCCCGCCACTGATTAGCAGTGAACGCAGCTTTTTAAAAACAGCTACCGGATCAGACCAGAACTGGGCAGTCGTGGATCGAAGGTGAGGAAATAGTCAGCCCCGGTAACGACGAACGCCCCGGGCCGGTATGACTGGCCCGGGGCGTTGTCGCTTAGGGAGTGAAGGTTTTAGCTTAGGGCGTAACCGTCACTGGCAAGTACCCGTTCGACCAACAGCACTGGTTGCCGAAACTGGTGTCCGGTGCTGCGAAATTATCGACCCGCAGTCGAATGACGTAATCACCCGGTGCTGAAAACGTGGCTTGCGTCGTCGTCTCGGTCCAGTCGTCGCTGCTGATCATGGCACCCTCTCCGGCGGCTTCTTCCCTTTGCTGGCCCGTCATGATCGGGTTCTCGAAGTCGATCATAGCCGGTCCCTGATGCATGATCCACTCTGTGCCAACTTGGAAAAGACTGGGGACTTCGTATTCGTCTCGCTCACCGCGATCCCTTACGAAGGCCGATAATGTCACCGGGGTCCCAACTGACGCTGTGATCCGGGGACCCATGATTCCTTCCCGGCCGCTGCCCTCAGGCCCACCCTGGGTGAATCGAATGCCCGGATTCAACGAGCCGAGAGCTCTTGGTGCTGAGCTCATCTCGTACGCCGTTGACGTGGCCCGTCCAGGAAGGGAGTAGCTGTGCCCCGCGTGAGCTAAAGTCCACACGATCTCGGTTCCGGCCATGTTCGCCGGCACCGTGACCGCGAACGCTCCGCGCTCACGCAGACCGCGCGGTGCGTATATCGGGAAGTGCGTGGGTTGCACCCCATCGAACTGAGCCGGCTCGATATAGTTATTCGGGCCAAGGGGGATGTCAACATTCTCCTCCGTGTTCCGGTTCATGAAGCCGAAGACCATCGTGACTGAGCCATCTGCATTGGCAATCCAGCCGTCGAAGAACGGCGCTACGAGATCACCCGACGATTGGACCGGAGCCAAGGGGTAGTCACGCAATTGTTGTGGTAACTGTGCATTGACAGGCGCCGCAGTCAGTCCCATGAGCACGAGCGCAAGAGCCCCGGCAGTAAGTTGTTTATATTTGTTCATCAAAATCTCCTTTCTGGTGCAACAGGTCTCTCTTCGCCGCGCTCTGCGAGTGCCGCGTCGTAACCCTCTTCGTCCAGATGCGTGACGGCGATCCAGGCATGGGACATCTCATCGGTTGTCCTCGAGCCCCTACTGACCCACTGATCCGGATCCGGGTTAAGCGGGTTATCCGCGCTGTTGTCATACCATGCGGTCAGGATGATCGTGGCACCAGCAGGAACCAGCGGCTGGACGCCTTCATCATAGATATGACTGTGGTTCCAGCCCGCATTCCAGTTCGAGGCCATGCTGATCATCTCGCGTTGTCCGGTCACCGGATTGAAGACCTCCATGGACATCGCCACGCCGCGCAAGTGCAAGTGCGGCTGCCAGCTGTCGAGGCGCACCGGATGATCGAAGGAGTGAAATCCCTGGGTCATCAGCTTGCCGTGCGGCGCAATGTCTAAGTCGCCGCCCTGAAGGCCATATAAGCGCAGATCCTGACGGTAGACTCCTGTTTCGTCGAAGTCCTCATCCTGGTACCAGAGGCCAACCGAGACCTGATCGTTCGCCACCGCGTTGCCGTCGGGATAGTAGTGGATGTTCCACCTCACCATGGAATTCGCGGGCGCGGTTCTGCATGCTCCCTCCGGAACCATTTCTCCAAGCTTGCCAAACGCGAATTCGGACAGGCGGCCATAGGTTTCCCACTCACCGTCTGCGTTCCGAGTCTGGAACTGAGAATTAGCATGGTGTGTCGATCCATGGGCGGCCCTCGAAGGCAGCGTCTCGATTGCCTTAATGCACCGGTCCTCAGTGATGCCCGTGGGCACCTGGGGATTCCACCACATATCCTGACCGTTGGCCGGAATGTCCCACATAGAAGACTTGATGACGTGATCTGGTTCGCCTAACTCACTTCCGA
>Ga0187827_10001447_pt1 | contig 34907 bp, 34 predicted proteins | sample ETNtaG_39_FD_167969 | JGI IMG/M metagenome (GOLD analysis project Ga0187827, IMG submission 167969) | Marine microbial and viral communities from oxygen minimum zone, Eastern Pacific Ocean - ETNP2014_SV_150_PacBio MetaG (Illumina Assembly) | ecosystem: Environmental > Aquatic > Marine > Hypoxic...
CCTGCTCAATGTAGGATTCGCCAACAGGGGTCGAGACATATCCGGCGCAAAGGGCGTTAATGGCCGCATCTTCGTCATATCGCGCCATTTCTGCGAGGCGAGCGGTTGCACGTGCATCACCCATTTCAATAAGAACCTGCGCAACCGCCAAGCGAACTTTAGAGTTCGGGGAAGAAGAGGCGGCAAGCAAAGGAGGTAGTGCATCGGACCCCAAACGCGAAAGCGCATAAATCGCTGCGTATCGGGTGGCATCATTCGAGTTCAACGAAGCAACAAGGGGCGGAACGGCAAAGGGACCGAAGGTCATTCCAAGTTTCCAAATGGACTTTCCTCTTTCCGCATAAGTGCCTTCAAGACACTTTGAAGCAAGCGCTTCTGCTGCATCCTTATCCCGAACAGCATCTCTCTTCATCGAGCGAGACGCTTCCAAAATGGTCATGGCAAAAGCCTTGAATTCAGCCCGATACTCCTCATTCTCGGACATCATCATTTGGACTAGCGAATCCTGACTCATGTTCATAAACCGAATGGCTTCGGAACTAGAGGGGTCGGCCTTCACGACATTGCGAAAATGCTCAATTGCCTGGTCAAAGGCTTGACCACGGTAGGCCTCGAGGCCTGCAGAGAATTCCGAATCCGCGTCAGACTGGCCAACGATGGAGGTGGAAGGAAGAAGGATGAAAGCAGCCAGGAGAAGGCTGCGAACCGCTTGCCGGTGATTCATTCGTTTACCCGTCTTAAGACCTGGGTCGGGGGGGGAAAGATGTGCGCAGGATTGCACCCAGGAGACTAGTCCGTGGGCTTGGGGAGGCAACATGATAGGAGCGGCAAAAGGTGGGTCAAGAATTGGGTCCAGGAACCCATCTTCCAAGCGCAGTAGAGCGGCTAGATCCCGTTGTTCCGGGCCAAGCAGAAACTTCTCGCAAAAGGAAGGCGTCGGCAAGGAGAGCAAAGGCCGAAGCCTCCCGAGAATCCGGATTCCAGCCCAAGTCTGAAAATGCCTGGAGAGAAGCATCTGAAGGGATGCGCGCTTCTAACGCCTTTATTAAACATGGGTTATGCGCGCCGCCGCCCGCCAGGAAAATGGGCCCCCCGCCCCATTTGGCCATATCTAGGCTCTGGACAACCGACCAAGCAGCCAATTCAGAAGCGGTCGCAAGGAGATCTTCAAGCTTGGCCTCAGGGGCCAACCTCCTCATTTTTTTGGCAAAAGATGCCCCAAATCGCTCCAAACCCGTGCTCCTGGGTAGTGAACGCCCAAAAAAAGAATCTTTTTTTAGCTGCTCAAAAAGTTCCACCAAAAGACTCCCCTGGAGCCCCAAGCGGCCGTCTTGATCGAAGCAATCGCCGGTTTCGGCCCGGCAAAGGGCGTCCAAAGGTCCGTTTGCGGGCCCCGTATCCCAAGCACGAGGCGGGGAATTTCCCTCCAAAAGAGTGATATTCCCTAAGCCGCCCCAATTCAAGATTGCCAGCCTCGGCGCATGCTGTCGATGTAAAACCCAATCCCCGTAGGGAGAAATGGGCGCCCCCTCTCCCCCCGCAGCAAGGTCGCTCCATCGAAAATCCCCAACCACCGCAACCCCAGCTCGCTCTGCGATGACTGAAAGATCCCCTAACTGAAGAGTTCCTCGACAATCCCCATCATGGTGATAAACGGTTTGGCCGTGGGACCCAATTGCCGTGAGCTCTTCAGGCTCCACGCCTTTTGCTTTCAAGAAGGCGAGTGCTTGCTTTCCCATCCAATCCCCTAACTGAAGGTGCGCCTGAGCAATTTTGCCAACATTCCATGTGCCAGCCTGAAGAATATCTGCTTGAATTTCGGAAGAGTAAGGCGTAAAGCCATCCGCAATCAACGCGGCGGACTTTTCAAGTCCCTCGCCTTCAACGGCAAGGAGTGCAAAATCCAACCCATCGGCCGAGGTCCCAGACCCCATGCCGAGGAGCAATCGCTTCGACACAACTACTCAGTAGGGATTCTCAATACCCAACCAACTTGCAAGCTGGTGTCAGAATCCGGAAGCAAGTCATTCGCCTTAACGAGAGCGTTGATGCCGCCATCAACGCGGTACCGCCGAACAATGCGCCAAAGGCTGTCGCCTACGGCCACTGTATGTTCCAAAACTCCAATGGAACTTGGTGCTTGGGTTGCTGGAGGGTTTTTCGCAGGTCGAAGTTTGGGCAGATTGATTTCTTGGCCAATCTGAAGCTGCGTGGGTTCAAGCCCCTCGTTCAAAACAAGAATCTCATGGACTAAGGTGGAGGAACCCAATTCGCGCTGAGCGATTTGCCCCAAAGTATCCCCTTTCTTCACAGTGTATGTTGTGCGCCAATCTGGGAGGCTTTCAGTCGAAATGCCGGAGTTCGCGCCAAACGCCAAGACACTTGCTTGAGGCTTTTCTGGGACAGGGGTGGCCTCCTGATTAGATTCCACCTCCGTTGGAAGGACGGAAGGATCCTCAGGTTGGAGCTCCGCATCATCTACGGGCACGGGAGGCACAGAGCGCTCCTTGTTTTCACGTTGAACATCGGGCGCCGGTTTTTCGTCGACAGGGGACTCAATAATTAAAGTACGTTCTGTCTCGGAATCCCCAGGATCGCTCCACTCACTGATGGACGGCGGTTCTTGGCGTTGATCCACACCTCGGTAAACAACGACGGACAGAAGGATTCCTACGAGGGCTAAAGCCCCTGCGATGATTTGTTTTTCTAGACGACCCATTCAATTCCCCTTTGGCTGATGTCCACAATATATTGTGCGAGGCACCAAATTCCAACACCTTTCTTGTACCACAATATATTGTCCCCAAAAGACTTGGGTCCACTACTACTCTCAAAGCTTTTCCCCCAACTCCTCCAAACGGCGGCGAGCAGCGGCAACTTCCCCTCGGTCCGTGTGAGGAGAGACGAACCACATTTTTCTCCAAAACTTTCCCCGAATCAGTCGTTTTGCCTCAGCTGCGGTCAAAAGTTCTGGGGAAAAGCGGGCGAGCCATTTGACCACGGCGTTTTCATCTACAGAAGCAAAGACCTTACTCAAAAAAAGCTTCCCCAAGATTCCGGGTACCCATGCAGCACCAAAATCCACGCAAGAAAGCTGTCCGCTCTCGCTAAGAAGCAGATTTTGGGATTGACGCAAATCTAAATGGAAAACTCCCCGTTCATGAATTGCCGAAACGAGGTTGCGGAGTTGGTCCGCAACCCCTTGAGGATTCCTTTGAAATCCTTCGCGGGCCAACGGTGCCCCTAATAACCAGGAACAAACGAAAGCGTTGGCATCTGGCTGGGCAAGGAGCTTAGGCACGCCCTCGATTCCAGCCACTTTTTGAAGGGCTTTCCGCTCACGCCCCAAAAGCCAACGCGCAAGCGGGCGAAAGATAAAAAGGTTGGATGCGCAGTCTTTGACCAAAACAGGTCCCTCGTCCGTTTCTACCCGGAAAACCGCAGGCTTCAGCCAAGCCCCTCGGCTAAGGAGGGAACAAGTCGCAGAATTGAGCTCTTCACGAGTCCAATTTCCGGGACCAATTGTGTCTAACATCTTTTATTCAAAAAAATCGCGGAGAGGGGACCACGAGGGTGCTGTCCAAACAGCAAACATGGCGAGGGCCAAAACCAAGCCCCAAGGCCATTCGTGGTTTTCGCCAACAAGCTTCCAAGAGAATCGGCGATCATCGCCACTTCGCCAGGGACGAAGTTGCGGCCAAAAATCGGGGACATTTTCGGCGTGGCGGTCCACTTGTTCGCCAAAAATCTTTTGTAGCCTGCCGTATTCTTTCCTAAATTTTCTCGGCATATAAAACACAAAGAAAACAAAAATGAGGAAAAGAGAAAAACCCCAGACCCAAGAGCCTTGCTGAGTCTCTAAGTTTCCCGCAGCCAACGCCACGCCCAGCAGAGCTAGAAAAGAACCCAAATAGGCTGGATTCCGCGTATGGGCATAGGGGCCTGTTGTCACCATGAGCTGGTTTTTTTCAAGGTGGCCAAAGGCCCAAATCCGCAAAAGCCAAGCCAAAAGGACAAAAACAGAGCCAATCAGGAAGGTTTCCGGCCGGGGATCCGCAAGGGAAACCAAGGTCAGGCCAAAGATGTACACGGCGATTTTCCGGAGGGTGGGTTTTTTTGAAGCGGTCATGTCAGGTTACGACTTGCAGGTGAGGCTGCTATCAGAGATGATTGTCCGACTGCTGACGTCCCATTCAACCATCAAAATGCGATTCGTCCCACTTTTCCTTTCTTTTCTGGCCATGGCTTGCGCCGTAGCCCCCAAAATTCAGCCCGAAACTCGGGCTGTCCGCGTGACCTATGTGGACCATAAGTCTGGGAATAAGATTGGGCTCTTCAATGAGTCCAACGTGGACAAAACAAACTACTACGCCCAAATGCGGAGGGACGCCTCTTACAAGGTGGTCTCGGACCTTCACATGGGTGCCCTCATATTTCAGCTTCGAGAACTTCATTTCTTCGAGGATGCCGCACCCAATGCCCAACGAGTAAGGGGGGCGCGCAGCACCATCCAAATCGCCATTGAAGGTCGGACTTGGACTTTGGCCTATGTTTCCGGGGGGTCCCAAGAAAAGCTTCTTCAACTCCAAGATTGCACCTCTGCCGTTCGGGCCATTTACGATGCAAACCAGTCCTTCCAGAATGTTGAGAACAACGATGGAGCTGATTACTTCAAGGATGCTACAGGTCGGTCATGACCCTTTCGGAGCACCTCGTTGTTGTACCGGCACGCCGGGCGGCGACGCGACTCCCCCAAAAACTCCTCCTTGCTGAAAGTGGAAAACCTCTGCTTGCACACACCTTGGAGCGATGTTTGCTTAGCGAGAAGGCTGACTGTGTTCTTGCAGCCGTGGATTGTGAGGAGCTTGCCGAAGTAGCCCGCGCCGTAGGCGCGAAAGCCGTACTAACTGACCCAAACCTACCATCAGGTTCGGACCGAGTGCATGCCGCAGTTCAAGCCTACGGCAAAAGCGTTCAGGGCATTGTGAATGTACAGGGAGATGAACCTGAAATGGACCCACTTGCCATTGACGCTCTCTTTGATTCCCTGGACTCAGGCGCCGAAGTCGTCACCCTTTGCGCACCCCTCCCGTCGAAGTCTCTCCTCGACGATCCAGCCGCGGTCAAAGTCGTTCGGGACTTGGACGGGCAAGCCTTGTTTTTCTCGCGCTCACCTACCCCTTTCCAGCAGAATTGCCCCGACAGCTCCGACCCCATGCTCCACATTGGCCTTTACGGCTACACTCCTGAAGCCCTGGCTCAGTTTTCCAATTGGGCCCCCACACCCTTGGAATTGAAGGAGGGTTTGGAGCAGCTTCGTTTTCTCGAGCATGGAAAAACCATCCAAGTTTTGAAATGGGGCCAAGCTTTTCCGGGAATTGACACTCGGGAAGATTACGATGCCTTCCTGTTGCGCTTTCAGCACGACGCCCCCTCAACATGACCCAATTCATCTTCGTTACTGGCGGTGTGGTTTCTTCCCTTGGGAAAGGAATCACGACCGGCGCCATTGCCGTCCTTCTTGAAAAGCGCGGCCTCAAAGTCTCGATTCAAAAGCTGGACCCCTATATCAATGTGGATCCCGGCACAATGTCTCCCTTTGAACACGGAGAGGTGTATGTCACCGAAGACGGCGCTGAAACCGACTTGGACATGGGGCACTACGAGCGTTTTTCCCACGCTCCGATTAACCGCTACTCGAATGCCACCACGGGCTCGATTTATTCGACCGTTATTCGAAAAGAACGGAGGGGAGAATATTTGGGCAAAACAGTTCAGGTGATTCCGCACATCACCGACCAAATCCAAGAAGCCATCCAGCAAGGTGCCCAGCGAGGAACGGACATCGCCATTATTGAAATCGGTGGTACAGCCGGGGACATTGAATCCTTGCCCTTCCTTGAAGCCATTCGGCAATTCGCCCACAAGTTGGGCAAGGGCAATGCCTGTTTTGTTCATTTAACCCTCTTACCCTTCCTGGCGGCAAGCGGCGAAATGAAAACTAAGCCAACGCAACAATCCGTTGGGAAATTGCGAGAAATTGGAATTCAACCGGACATTCTTGTCTGTCGGTGTGAACAAGCCATGACCTCGGAAATGCGTTCTAAAATTTCTCTTTTCTGCAATGTGGACGAGTGCGATGTAATTCAAGAAAAGGATGTCGATACAACAATTTACGAAGTTCCCTTGGACCTTCTTCGAGAAGGACTCGACGATGCCCTTGTTCGTCACTTGGGATTAAGTCACACTCGCGCCGGAGATCTTTCGGATTGGGAAGATCTTCGCCAACGCTTTGCTTCTCCGGAAGGAGTCGTCGAAATTGCTGTTGTCGGAAAATACATTGAGCTCCACGACGCATACAAGAGCATTTATGAGTCTCTAGCCCACGGCGCGATTCACCACAAATGGAAAGTTCGTTTCCGGAAAATCGCTGCCGAAAATTGTGTGGATGAAGACCCAAAAACTTTGTTGGGTGGTGTCCACGGCCTGCTCGTTCCTGGAGGATTCGGAGAACGTGGCCTCGAAGGCAAGATTCGAGCCATTCAATGGGCGCGAGAAAACAATATTCCGACCTTTGGGATTTGCTTTGGAATGCAAGCTATGGTGATTGAATACGCCAGGAATGTTGCCGGTATTGAGGGAGCCCATACTTCCGAGGCCGACCCCAACTGCAAGGCTCCAGTCATTGACCTCATGAAAGAACAAGAGTCGGTGGAAGACAAAGGTGGCACCATGCGCTTGGGCGCTTATCCCTGCCGCATCCTCCCCAACACAAGGCTTGCCGAAATCTATGGTCGGGACATGGTCCTTGAACGCCACCGACATCGTTGGGAATACAACAATGATTATCGCCGCGAGTTGGAATCGGCCGGCCTTAGCTCTGCAGGAATTTATGAGGCTCGTGGACTGGTTGAAGCTGTCGAATTAACAGACCGACCTTTCTACCTCGGCGTTCAGTACCACCCTGAGTACAAATCCAAACCCTTGGAACCCCACCCCTTGTTTGCCACATTCCTGAGTGCCGCCATTGCGCATTCCAATGTTGACTCAGAAGAATCCAACAACAAAGTTCAAGCTTGAAGATGACTGAAACTGATACCACAACCGACTTCCGCCTCTTTGCTCAAAAATTGGCTCTCCAAGGCTTTTATGCCTTAGGTATTCTGGAAGTGCCTGGAGCACCAAAACAGGAGGATCCCAACTTGGCTGCTGCAACGATGGTCATTGGCGACCTCATGCTCCTTCGGGACAAAACCGAAGGCAACTTAACCGACGGCGAGAGCATGACGCTGGACAAGTTTATTTCCGACCTTCAGTTTCAATTTTTGGAAGTCTCTAAAGCTCAAGAAGGCGGCACCGAAGAAAGCGAAACGCCTTAGAGGCTTTGCCCGCCGTCCACTCGTAGGGTGTTCCCTGTAATGTGGCTTGCGGCTTCGCTGGCTAGAAAAACCACGGTGGAAGCAATGTCACTTGGCTTGCCAAGACGACCAGAAACGGTTTCAGCCCTAGCGGCATCTTGATGCTCTTGTGGAACAGCGGCGGTCATCGGAGTTTCAATCCACCCAGGCTCCACGACATTGACCGTGACGCCTTTAGGGCCCAGCTCTTTGGCGAGACTCTTGGCCAAGCCATGCAAGCCCGCTTTACTTGAGGCATAAGCAGTTTGCCCAAACTTACCGCGAGTCCCATTGATGCTACCAATCAAAATAACTCGGCCCCATCCAGAGGCTCGCATATGGGGAGCCGCAGCACGAGCCTGAAGCCAAGCACCACGAAGATTGACGCCCAGGACCGCATCCCAATCCGAAGCATCCTGTTTCCATATGGCCCGATCTCGAGCAATGCCTGCACAGTGAACCAAAATGTCCGGGTGGTGCTCTGCGTGCAAAGAAGCCACGGATTCTTCGGAAGCGGTATCACTTTCCAAAGCAAACACTGGCCCGCCATCAGCCTTCTCTAGCTCCTGCAAAAGGGCATTGGCCTCTTCAGCTTGCCCCAAATGTGTAAAAACGACCGAGTGACCGGCGGCGTGGAGTTCGCGCACCACAGCAGCACCAATGCCCCCTGCGCCGCCAGTAACGAGGGCTAACCTCACTCGTTCGTCCATTCAGGAGCTCGCTTCTCCAAGAAAGCCTGTATCCCTTCATGAGCGTCTTTAGTGTCTTGAAGAGCTCCCAAATAGCGTGCTTCCAGGTCAGGAAGAACGCGGTTGAATGCATCAGTCCAGGGCCAACGAGAAGCTCGTCGAGCGTAGCGCAAAGAAGAAGCGGATGCAGGAATGATGTTGGCCTCAGCCCATTTCTGGATGCCCTCCATAAGATCGCCATCTGGGATGTCCAGATCAGCGATCCCTAATCCGGCAGCTTCGACTCCAGCGACGATGGCGCCGGTAGTCAACATTGTGGAAGCGCGCCCCGCGGAGATTCGCAAAGGAAGGAGTGCGGCACCGGCTGGTGGGAAAACGCCAAGCTTAATCTCGGGGCAGCCCAACTGCGCATTTGCACCGACAGCAATCACATCGCAAGCCAGAGCAACTTCAAACCCCCCACCAAAGCAACGGCCATCAATAGCCGCAACAACAGGTGGCAAGTTAAGGTCGTTGACTTTCTTGAGGAAGGCATGGAACTCGGACAGCATTTCGCCGACTTGACCGGGAGTGTGCTCTTCCACGCTTGCGCCATAACTAAAGTGGTCGCCGGCTCCTTTAATTACAACCAGCTTGAGATCCTTCTCGCTGGCGACTTCAGTCAAAGCATCTCCCAGTTCTGCAACAAGATTGCGATCGACAATATTGGCCGGGGCTGGTCCCAGCTCGAAAACAGCAATCATGCCATCACAGAGGTCCTTCCGTTCAATTTTTGTAGTTGTGGTCATTCTTCATTCTCACGATTGACTGCATGCGGTGCAGCCCGTTCAGAAAGCTTGTCGCCGTAACGGACACCCTCAGCAAGGGCGCGACGCATTTCGATGAAGTCAGTTTCCCGTTCTTCTCGGGGCGCGCGATGGAAGGTCCGAAACCCCATACGTCCTTCAGTCATCATATTAAGGCCCAACCAAGCTCGGTTAGTCTCGCGATTCTTGTCCCAATGTTGAAGTTTGTGCTTCCGTAGCTGCTCCAAAGTAAAGGTCGTGCAATCCGGCATGGTTTGAGCCAGTTTGCCGCATAAGAGATTAACTTCCTGGTCGAGGAGACTCAGGTCGACTTCAGCCGACTTGAATGTCGTTTTACCGGACGTGAGTTCCTCGCCTGTTTTGGCCCCGCCGTACAAAGAACGGCCAAACTCATCTGTCTTGAATTCGGTTTCAACCATTGGATTCGAAATAAACTTTCCGTCCACTTTCAAGACAGGAGCAATGCCATTGATAAGACCGATATGAAGAGCGTAATGCGCACTCCATTGCTCGCAAACCGTGCAACTTTCCACGGCCTTTGCAAATCCCACAAAGACTGGGAGAAAGTCGGTTGAACCTCCAACTGGAGAAGAACCATGCTTGGGACCAGCTTGACCAAATCGAGCGGTATCTGCAGCAATTGTGAAATCACAAGCCATCCCAATCTCTTGACCACCACCAATCCGCATTCCATTTACACGGTTAACCACTGGCTTATCACACTCCATGAGAGCGGAGACACCATCGTTGAACAACCGCATGTAACGTCGATATTCATCCGGGCGACCCGAGTAGTGCTCGCTGTATTCGGCAGTATTCCCGCCCGTGCAGAAGGCTCGGTCGCCAACGGCAGTAAAGACCACACACTGGACCTTGGGGTCATTGGATGCCTTACGAAGGGCCAAAATCAACTCCGACATTGCCCGGGTGGTGTAAGAATTGAACTGCTTAGGGTTGTCCAGCCAAATCCAAGCATTAAACAAATCATCGACCTGCTCTCCATTGGGCAGAATCAAAGGTCGCAGTTCGTATTGAATTTGAGTGAACTCGTAATCGGGGGCAAGTTCGTGGTCGGCGAAAAGTTCTTCGCTATCGAGGAGTTTGCTCATGAGAAGTTATTTGTGCGCTTCAGGGGATGAGGACGGGCCGATTACCAATTTTATGGCTCCGAACACCGTCGAGCACTTCGTTGATTTCATCCATCGGGTAGTGCTTGATGAAAGGAAGGACCTGGATTTCCCCATTGCGGATCATGTCCAAGGCCGGAGTGTAGAGCTGGGGTCTGCAACCCCAATTACCAAAAGCTCGAGCGTCGAAGGCCATCAGGTTGGAAAGGCGAACCTCAACACGCTTCAGTGTAAAGCCAACAATGCCAACAACGCCTGAAAAGCTCATGAGGCTCCAGGCAAGCTCCTGGCCGGGAACGGTTCCGCTCATTTCTAAAACCTTGAGTTTGACTCGCGGGAAGGATTGAGCTTTGCAGGCCATTTGGACAGCTTTTCTTGACTCCTTCGTATCCATGCCATGCGTATTCACTGTGGCAATCGCTCCATATTCCAAAGAACGCTCCAGTTTGCTGTCATCAATATCTACAGCAATCACCCTGGCTCCCATGGCGCGGGCGATTTGAATACCAAAGGAACCAACTCCACCTGCGCCAATAATGACCATGCAGTCCCCGTCGGAAACTTCGGCACGAACACAGGCCTGATAGGGAGTCGAGATAGCGTCCGCAAGCACGGAGACATCGGCCAAGTCCAGGTCTTCAGGCAGTCCACTTGCGTCTACCAGCCAACGAGAAGAAAGAATGATGTGGGTTGAAAATCCACCATGAAAATCATTGCCCGGCATTTTTTGTTGGCGGCAAGAGGTTTCGCAACCAGCCTGACAAAGCTCGCAATCCCCGCATGGCAACACGGCAGGCACGACAACTGGTTTTCCTGCCCATTCTTCAGACCCTTCACCGCAGGCCTCGACAGTTCCAGAGATTTCATGCCCCAGAGCCAAGGGTAATTCATGATTGGTTCGAACACCACCCTCGGTGTGAAAACCGATATCCGTGTGACAAACACCGCAACCTGCGATTTTGACACGAACTTCACCCGCAGCAGGCTCAGGTACAGTCCCCTCCTCTTTGACCATCGGTTGGCCGGGAGCGTGCATTAACCAGCGATAGAAATCAGTCACTGCTAGCGGTCTCCGTAGGGAGCAACTCCCGAAAGGGCGTGCCCGAGAATCAAGGAGTGGATTTCGTGCGTTCCCTCGTAGGTCAAAACTGTCTCAAGGTTGCACATATGGCGGCCGGCTTGATACTCAAGAGTAATTCCGTTTGCTCCCAACAGGGTGCGGCAAGTGTGGGCAATTTCAAGTGCTTTGGCCACATTGTTTCGCTTGGCCATAGAAACATGCTTTGGTGACATGGTCCCCGCATCCTTCATTTGCCCAAGTCGGAAAGCCAGTAATTGAGCCTTGGTGATTTCAGTCGCAATCTCGGCCAACTTGTCCGCCGTTAATTGAAAACCGGCAAGGGGTTTATCGTAGATTTTCCTCTCTTGGGTGTAACGGAGGGCTTCGTCAAAGCAGGCTTGCATAGCGCCAACAGCTCCCCAAGCAATGCCATAACGAGCTTGAGTCAGGCAACTTAAAGGCGATTTCATGTGTGAAGTGTTCGGAAGGCGGTTGACTTCAGGAACCCGAACACCTTCCATAACCAATTCGCTAGTGACGCTACAACGCAGGGACCATTTGTGCTTCTGTTCCGGGGCGCTGAAACCTTCCCGTTCGGTTTCGACAATGAAACCCTGAACAATACCTTCGTCATCTTTTGCCCAAACGATGGCCATATCGGCCATGCTGCCATTCGTAATCCACATTTTCTGCCCATCCAAAATCCAATCGTCGCCGTCGCGGCGGCACCGAGTTCGCATCCCTGCCGGGTCGGAACCAAAGTCAGGTTCTGTAAGACCAAAGCAACCCACAGCGTCACCAGAGGCCAGTTTTGGGAGCCATTCTTTCTTTTGCTCCTCCGAACCAAAGGCTTCGACAGGGTACATCACCAACGAGCCCTGAACTGAATTGAAAGAACGCAAGCCCGAATCCACACGCTCAATTTCTTGACAAATGATTCCGTATTGAATGGCACTCATCCCTGCGCCGCCATATTCCTCGGCAACAGAGGGGCCAAGCAGTCCGAGTTCGCCCATCTCCTTAATGACAGGCGTTGGAAAGGTCCCAGCCTCCCAATGCTCTGCCACGATAGGCATGAGTTTGTCGGTGCAGTAGGAACGCACCATGTCTCGGACCATGAGATCGTCCTCGGCGAGCAGGCTCGAGAGGTTGTAGAAATCGAGTTCAGTAAAACTTGCCATGGGATGGGGCAGCTCCCAGCCAAATGTTGGGGGGTATTGGGTGCAAGCCACTCACACTTTAGGCTCCCCCCTTCGAAGGGGAAAGATAGCGGCGACCGTATCCTGTGCCCGTATGGCCCAATTCCTGGTGACATCAGCCCTTCCCTACGCCAATGGCCCCATCCACTTCGGTCATGTGGCCGGCGCCTATCTCCCTGCCGATGTTTACGTGCGCTATCTCCGCATGACGGGCAATGATGTTTTATATGTCTGCGGAACAGACGAATACGGTGTTGCCATTACCTTAACTGCCGAACAGGAGGGAAGCGATTATCGTGAATATCTGGATCGTTGGCATGACGAAATCAAGGCCCTTTTTGACCGCTTCGGGATTTGTTTCGATATTTTCAGTGGAACCGCAAGGTGCCCTCACCACACCCAAACCGCACAAAAATTTTTCAGCAACCTCCTCAAGGAAGGCCTAGTCCATGACCGGGTGGAAGAACAATGGTTTTCAGAAAAAAGTGGGCGATTTCTTCCTGATCGCTACCTGCAAGGCACTTGCCCCGATTGCGGGCACGAGCAAGCAAGGGGGGACGAATGTCCCGCTTGTGGAAGTTGGATTGACGCCAACCGACTCGGTGACCCTACGAGCTTAATTGATGGTTCCAAGCCAATTCTCAAAGAAACCAGACATTGGTACTTGAACTTGCCCAAAATTCAGAAATTGGGTTTGGACGACTGGTACACAGGGAAAGATCCCAAGCGTCCTCACGCAGATTGGAAGTCCAATGTCCATGGACATGTACAGGCAATGCTTAAAGACCTTCAAGAACGCCCCATCACTCGTGACCTTCCATGGGGAGTCCCCCTTCCTGATGGAATTACGGATGAAAAAGGCAAAGTTCTCTACGTCTGGTTTGATGCTCCCGTGGGTTATATCTCGCAAACCATGGAATGGGCCGAGAAAGAAGGGAATCCAGAATCTTGGCGCGACTGGTGGCAGAACCCCGATTGCAAGCTTGTTCATTTCATTGGAAAAGACAACATTGCCTTCCATATGGTCGTTTTTCCCTCTATGTTGCTTGGACAAGGGGATTCTTGGGAGGGTCGAAAGTTCAATTTGCCCTGGTCCGTTCCCGCAAACGAATTCTACAACCTACAAGGTCGCAAGTTTTCCACCTCTGAAAACTGGTACCTGGACAATGAGAAATTCTTCGAGAATTACTCCGCCGATGCGGCCAGGTTCTACCTCTTGATGACTGCCCCAGAGACTTCGGATAGCGAATTTACTTGGGAAGGCTTTCAAATAACCAATAACTCCCTCCTTGCCGACAAACTAGGCAACTTTGCGAGCCGAGTGTTGAAATTTAATGCCAAACGTTTTGAGAGCAAAGTCCCCGCTGGTGATGCGTCTTGCGATGGAGACCCTTCGCTCAAAGAGGCGGATAGATCTTGGGGAGCGGTCGGCTCCCATCTTGGGAAGAATGAATACCGAAAATCGGCACAAGCTTTGATGGCAGGATGTGATTCATTGAATCAGTTCTTCGACAACCATGCTCCTTGGAAATTGGCTAAATCGGAGAATCAAGCCGATATGCAAAAATGTGCGACAGTATTAGAACGTTGCATCGCTTATTTGGAACTCCTCTCCAGAAGACTAACCCCCTTCTGCCCTGATTCTGCCCAAAAACTTCGCGTGATGCTGGGCGCCGTTGCAGAGACCAAAGACCTCAGATGGGGAGATGAGGGAGAGAATCAACCTCCTGCAACCTTGAGTGCAGGACTTTCTTTGGGTGAACCTGGAGTTCTTTTCAAAAAAATTGACGACCAAGAGGTTCAAGAGGAAATTGAAGCTCTCTTGAAAGCTTCCAAGACTGGCGCATAAAAAAAGGCGACACCCCCTGATAGGGATGTCGCCACGAAAGAAAATGAACTTAGTTCAGGGCTTCTTTCCAGGCCTTGGCTGGCTTGAAAGCAACAGTCTTACTTGCCTTGATCTTGATGGATTCACCAGTTTGTGGGTTACGGCCCATGCGCGCAGCGCGCTTCCGTTTGTTCCAGGCGCCGAAGCCTGCAATGGAAACGGTTCCATCTTTCTTGACACCGTACTGAATGCCGTCGAAGACGGTGTTTACAATCTCTTCTGAGGAAGACTTCGTAGTTTCAAGTTCTCCACAAACATAGTCGATTAGTTCTCGCTTATTCATCTGGTTCGTCCTTTGGTAGGTACTTAATTGGGGGGGGGGAGGGAAATGTTCAGGTCCTGAGGAAAGATTCCTATCTTCCCTCAGGACCTGGCAACCCGTCAAGGATTGATTTGGCCTTTTGGCCTAGAAGTGCCTAAATCGCTCACTATTTGCGGCGTACGGCCTTTTTCTTGGTGGTCTTGCGCTTGGCCTTCCGCTTTGTCGTTTTGCGCTTAGCGGCCTTCTTCTTGGTCTTGCGCTTAGCGGCCTTCTTCTTGGTCTTGCGCTTAGCGGCCTTCTTCTTGGTCTTGCGCTTAGCGGCCTTCTTCTTGGTCTTGCGCTTAGCTACTTTTCTCTTTGCTTTACGCTTAGTGACCTTTTTCTTGGCTTTCCGTTTCGTAGCTTTCCGCTTCGTGGCCTTTTTCTTGGCTTTCCGCTTCGTAGCTTTCCGTTTGGTGGCCTTGCGCTTAGTAGTTTTGCGCTTGGCGACCTTGCGTTTTTTCTTAGCTGCCATGGTTACTCCATTAATGGTTTAGTCTGAATTCAGTCAGAGGACAGGTGTCCCCCGAAGAAGGTTGTACACCTTCATAAAGGTCTCCTTCGGCTGTGTCGAATAAAAAATCGCCTAGAAACTAAAGAAAATTAAGTTTCTAGGCGAAGTTTGGAAGAAGATTTGAACTTATTCTTTGTCTTTTACGAACTCACGGTTGCGGCCGCGAAGTGCCTTTACCAAGGGAACAGTCTGCTCAACACCATCAATTTTGACAGTTATTTCACCTTTCTTAATAACAGATGTTGCCAACTTCATACGCCGTACAGTGCCATTAGGAAGCAGTACACGCAACTTTTGGATATTTGATTTAAATTTCCGCTTGGTGTGGCCTGTAGTTTTCAGACCAACGCCGCCTTTCTTTTTGGGGAGGCCACGGCGGGCAATTGTCTTGCCGCTTCGGGTACTTTTTCCGCTAACTTCGCACTTACGAGACATGATTATTAAACCTTGATGATGGACAAGGGAGCCGCAAATCTTAGGGAAAGTGCCCTCAACCGTCAAGCAAGTGGACGAAAACCCTCTCAAACAGAGGCTTTATGGCATCCAGAGCTTTTCTCGGGAGAAGTTGGGGCCAACTTAGCCATCAACGCTATTGCCATCACCCCTCGATAAGAGGATAATACACATCCGAGCGAAAGTTGCGGGAGAGCTCCGGGAATCCCCGGACACCGAAGGGGCAAGCGGCCGTGCCGCCAAACTCTCAGGTAAATGGACTGCGGCCGGACGGAACCCTGAATGGGCAACCAAACAGGTTTGAATCTGGCCTCATGTCCGAATCCTCCACCCTTCACCGCACCCCCCTCCACGCCGCTCACCTATCTGCGAGCGCCAAGCTTGTTCCTTTCGCTGGATGGGAAATGCCTTTGGATTACGGTTCGATATTGGAAGAGTCCAGAGCCGTCCGTACCTATGCGGGAATTTTTGATGTTTCTCATATGGCACGTTTTTGGTTCCGAGGCCCCCATGCCGAACAAGAACTGGATGCGGCTCTCGGTGCGCGAATGACTGACCTTGCCGTTTCTAAAGCGCGCTACAGCCTTCTTTTACACGATGATGCCGGAATTCTGGATGATCTCATCGTTTACCGCACTGGCGAAGAAGAGTTCTTTATGGTCGTCAACGCAGCAAACCGCGAGCGGGATTACGATTCTCTTTCTAAACGAATGAAGCGCACGACATTGCATGATGTCACGGAGGATGGTGGTGGAATTTTGGCCCTTCAAGGTCCTCGCTCGCGCGAAATCCTGGAAGCCCTTTCGGGTCGCTCCGGTTTTTGTCCCGCTTTTTTAGATTTAGCCACTCTTGAGCTTCCAAAAATCGGTTCCATCATGATTGCGCGCACTGGCTACACAGGCGAACAAGGTTTCGAAATTTTCTTCGAGGCGAATCAAGCGGTGTCTCTTTGGGAACGCCTGTTGGAATTAGGTGCTCATCCTGTTGGCTTAGGTTCTCGCGATGTCCTCCGTCTCGAAGCTGGACTCCCCTTATATGGCCACGAAATTCACGAGGCCGTGAACCCCTTTGAAGCGGGCCTTCGTTTTGGAGTGCGCGGATGGAAAACACGCAACTTCGTGGGTTCTGACTCCCTTCGTTCTCTTCCTGAACCCACCCGACAGATCATTGGCTTCACCGCCGAAAAACGCGTCCCCCGCGAAGGCTATCCCGTTCTTTGCGAGGGCCGCGAAGTGGGCGTCATCTGTTCAGGAATTTGGTCGGCCAACTTAGACTGCCCCATCGCAACGGCCCTCGTCGAAAAAAACCTCGAGGGCCCTTTCACGGTCAGCTTCCGCGGCAAAGAAATGCCCGTTGAAGTCTCCCCCTTACCTTTTGTCCCCCATCGTTCTCGCGACTGATTCAAACATGCGTCCTGAAGATCGTTTTTACTTAGAAAGCCACGAGTGGGCAAAACTCGACGGCGACACTATTTCTGTTGGCATTACCGACTTCGCCATCGAGCAACTCGGCGAGTTGGTTTACCTTGACCTTCCCGACGCAGGGGATTCCCTTTCCAAAGGGGAAACCTTTGGCGAAGTGGAATCAGTCAAAGCCGTCTCTGATTTAGCCTCTCCTGTGGAAGGAGAAATCTTGGAGGTCAATACGGCACTTGCCGAAAACTTGGCCAAACTCCAAGAGGATCCCTTTGAGAACGGCTGGCTTTTAAAAATCAAAGTGACGGGCTCTGATTCTGTCACAGACCTTCTTGACGCCGAGGCGTACGAGAGGCTCGTCGAAGCCGCCTCCTAAGCAACCATGCCTTACATCCCAAACACCAATCAAGAGCGAGAGGAAATGCTTGGCGAGATTGGAGCCAAGGATTTTCAAGATCTATTCGGGAACATTCCTGCGGATATCCGACTCAAGCGAGCCTTGGATATTGAAGGTGGCTTGACCGAGCAAGATTTGGATGAAAGGATTAAAGAAAAAGGGTCATGGAACCGACCTGCTGCGGAAGGAAGCTGTTTCCTCGGTGGCGGAACTTGGGACCACTCATGGCCAGCTGTCGTGGATCAGCTTTCGGGCCGCACGGAGTTTTTAACCGCCTACACACCCTATCAACCAGAATGTTCGCAAGGCACATTGCAATGCATCTTTGAGTTCCAATCCATGATGGCTGAACTTTGCGGCATGGATGTGGCGAATGCTTCTATGTACGACGGGGCTTCTGCCTGTGCAGAAGCTTTGCTACTTGCAACCTCAACCACTCGCCGCAAACGCGTGGTTGTTTCCAAAGGGCTCCACCCTGATGCACGAGCCACCATTCAAACTTACCTGAGATACCAGAATATCGAAGTCGTTGAAGCCCCCCTTCGGAATGGAGTCACCGATTGGAATGGCTCTGTGGATTCCCAAACGGCAGCGGTTCTCGTTCAACAACCCAACTTTCTTGGCAATGTCGAAGCCTTAGATCCTGTTGCCGCATCCTGCCAAGAAACAGGTGCTCTTGCGGTGGCTTCGATAAACCCCATCGCTTTAGGTCTTTTGCGCTCTCCGGGCCACGCCGGTTTCGACATTGTGGTTGGTGAAGGCCAACCCTTGGGCATCCCCATGGGCTACGGTGGTCCTCACTTCGGTTTCTTTGCCACGCGTCAGAAGTTTGTGCGCAAAATCCCCGGAAGGCTGGTCGGCGCAACTCTAGACCAAGAAGGCCGAAAGGCGTACACCCTGACTTTCCAAACGCGGGAGCAACACATACGCCGCGAAAAAGCCACTTCAAATATATGCACTAACAATGCGTTGATGGCTCTCCGAGGCTGCATTCATTTGGCCGCACTTGGCCCAAAAGGCCTAGAAGAAATTGCGTGCGTTTCTCGCCAACGCGCTCTTCAGTTAGCTGAAGAGCTTTCTTCCGTGGACGGCATAGAGCTTGCGTGGCCTGACCGACCCTTCTTTAATGAAGTTGCCTTCCGAGCTGCGGGCGGCAATCCAGCCGTTGCCCAATTCAAAACAACTCTCGCGCAAAACGGCATTCAAGCTGTCCTCCCCATGAGTCGTTGGTATGAAGACATGGAGGGCGTTTTTACTCTCGCTTGCACTGAACGCACGCGCTCTAAAGATATCAAACGACTTTGCGACCAAGCGCAGAATACTTTCCGTTTGGAGGTTTCCCTATGAACCTCGACATTGTCCATCTCCTAATTGAAGATTCGGTCCCTGGTCGCCGTTGCGTTCGCACTTCGGGTGCGGACCGCAAAGCTGCGATTGCGGGTCTTCCTCAAGCCGAAGTTCGCGAACAAGCCCCTGCCCTTCCAGAGTTGAGCGAAATGGATATCGTTCGCCACTTCACTCGTTTGAGTCAAAAGAACTTCGCAATTTCGACCCAATTCTATCCCTTGGGGTCGTGCACAATGAAGTACAACCCCGCCCTGCACGAAAGTATTGCTGGGCGAAGCCACTGGAATGGCCTTCACCCTTGGCAGGACGACGGCGAAGTTCAAGGCGCACTTTCCCTGATGTGGGAACTACAGAACGACCTTGCCGAGGCGACGGGCCTTCCCGGGGTAACCCTTCATCCCGCAGCGGGAGCCCACGGCGAGCTCACTGCTTTAATGATTTTGCGGGCTTACCTGGATGGAAGAGGAGAAACTAAACGCCGCGTCATTCTTATTCCCGACAGCGCACATGGCACAAACCCTGCATCTTGCACTCTTGCCGGTTTCAAAGTGCTCACAATTCAATCATCTAAGCGCGGTCTTCTGGATCGCGAAGACCTGCGCGCCCATCTCGGCTCAGACACAGCAGGCTTAATGATTACAAACCCAAACACCTTGGGTCTCTTTGAAGAGAATATTCGCGAAATTTGCGATGCCGTTCATGAAGCGGGTGGCAAGGTTTACATGGATGGAGCCAACTTCAACGCCATTATGGGCGTCACGCGGCCAGGTGACTTCGGAGTGGACATGATGCACTTGAACTTGCATAAGTCCTTCTCAACTCCGCATGGCGGTGGTGGACCAGGTTCCGGCCCCATTTGCGTGACGGAAGAGCTTCGCCCTTATCTTCCTAACCCACGCGTCGTGGAAGAAGAAAACGGTTATCGCCTCATCGAAGACTCAGAAGCCTCCATAGGCCGCCTGCGGGCCTTCCACGGCAACTTTGGTGTGCTTTTGCGTGCATGGGCCTACATTCGCCGCCTGGGCGCTAAAGGGCTGCTACGGGTGGCTGAGAACGCCGTACTAAACGCAAATTATTTACGCATCAAACTTCGTGAGCATTGGCGAGTACCTTACGACCGCACTTGTACTCATGAGTTTGTTGCCCGACCTAAAAAAACTATGCGTGAGAATGGAATTCACACCATTGATATCGCCAAGCGCTTGATTGAACGGGGTTACCATCCACCTACGGTTTACTTCCCGTTGGTTGTGAACGAAGCCATCATGATTGAGCCCACAGAAACGGAATCCAAAGCAACCCTAGATGCCTTCGCGCAAACGATGATTGAGATTGCTCAAGAAGCTGAAGCGGGAAATTCGGCTCTTCACGCCGCTCCAAAAAACATGCCCGTGAGTCGCGTTGACGAAGCCCGCGCTGTAAAAGAACCCATCTTGACTTGGGCAACAAAATGATGAACACCGGGAGGCTAACTGCGCGCCTCCTCTTGGACCCTCCGCTTGATGGTGCGTTGAATATGGCGCGGGATGAAGCGCTTTTGGAATTACGCACTCTGCCCACACTGCGTTTTTACCGTTGGTCCAAACCCACCTTGAGCTTAGGTTATTTCCAAAAGGCAAGCGATTTACCACTCGATGCGGCTCGGGCACGGGGATGTGAAATCGTGCGAAGAACAACGGGTGGGAAAGCTATTCTCCACGAACATGAGCTAACCTATTCCATCTGTCTTCCTGAAACGGGAGTTTTTACGGGAGATCCCGCAGAATCGATGGAGACTCTGCACACGAGCCTTTTAAACGAGTTGGCCCAGCAATCCGGCCAAACTGTTTCCTTGCGAAAAGAATCTGTGATGACAAGCGACATTGCACAGTCGGAATGGTGCTTTGAAGATTCCTCCCCACTCGACATCGCCCTCGAAGGCCGCAAACTCCTTGGCTCCGCCGCGCGGCGCCGCAAGGGCTGGGTTCTCTTTCACGGAAGCCTTGTCCTGACCGCTCCCCAGGAAACACCACGAATCGGTGCCCTAGGCGCAGAACCGGACATCCCCCGCCTCGTCCGAGCTTTTGAACAGGGCACGCAATACACATTCGCCGAAGGGAGCTGGACGCCGGAAGAACTCAGCTCAGCAAGACGAATTGCAAAAGAAAAGTTCGCCTTAGATTCTTTTACACTTCTCCGTTGAGCTGTCCTCTGTGAGGACTCTTCAGTTCGAGGAGGGAGGAGTCGGAAGTTCCCTAGAGAATCGACAAAGTCAACATATTGGAGTCATACCAATTACCGTTGATCGTCGCCACTGCCTCAAAGTGAACGGTTCGGCCTGATGTTCCCGCAGGAACTTGAGCCGTAAAACCGCCTGTCCCGTTATTCGAGGCAGTACCGGTGTCCAAAACGGTGGGAGGAAAACCCAAATCAAAGTCATGGCCTTGGTATACCGCTCCAGCATTGCTCGGACTGTATGCGAAGTAGTAAGTACTTCCAGGGGGAACCCCAGACCAAGTCCAAGTCAAAGTAGTGCTCGGCCAAGCAATCGTAGGCCCAACCAAGTTAATGGTGTCATTACCACCAATGGGCAAGGCAGGTGTAATCGCCAAAGCAAAATCAGCATCGGGGGGTGAAGTTCCGTTCTCAGGGTGAGTGTCCTGATTAATATCATCGGCATGAACCGTCACGGTCCAAGTTCCCGAAGTAGGGTTCGCAACAATCACGCGCTCAACAGAATCTTTAGTGTTCGAACTTCCACCTGAACTAGAAACATTGGCATTAGAGAGGCCGTTGTTTCCCCAGTAAACGGTGCCACTTGGGCTCGTCACCTGCAAAGACATATCGTTAATCCGATGCAAAGATGAAGAAGTCGTTCCTGCGCGGTCCATATAAATCATGGTTGCCCGGAATTCGCCCTGCCCTGGAGGCACATCTACCTGAGTTGTGTAGGACTCCATATCTTTCAAAACAACTCCTTCATCGACCCATTGAGTATTAAGAGCGTTGTCGTACATGTGCTGCAAATCGGGGCGACCCCAACCTTGACGCATACGACTGATATCAGCCTGATTCGAAGGCCACATCCACGCAGAGTTAATCATTAAAGCCCGCGCAGTCGTGCTGTGAGGACGGCTATCAAACACATCAGACCCAACTGCATTTCCAAAGACACCGTCGTGCCACATTTCATGCAATAGAGCGAAGTGGCCGGCTACGATTGGGGAGGCAGCGGAAGTCCCACCAAAGGAACTGCTCGCGGCTGTTTCGACTTGATCGTAATAGGCGCTCAAATCGGGTTTAATGCGACCATCCTCAGCAGGACCAGTCGAGCCACCGTAACTCCAGTCATCATCATTGTCATTGGTATTGCCATAGTGGTAAATTCCACCCACAGCCACGACGTTCTTTGCCCATGCTTGGGGTCTTGAATCTTGATTTCCTGCGTTGGATTGCGATTGTGTAATCACAATATCATTGATGTAGATGATGTCATCCATTTCCTGGGACTTGGATGTGTAGGACCGCGTTCGGGAATCGCCCCACGAATTGGATTGGTACACCGCACGGTATTGGTCGTTGGGGTCTACTAGCTCAGCAGTGTGGGTGTAGCGGTTCCCATAGGAACCATAGTCCGCAAAAATGCCTTGCGCATCAGGAGCCAAACCGCGATGGTTGGAGTTTCCAGCACCATTCGAAAAGTTGATGCTATAGGTTGATGTTCCGTGGGAAGTGGACCCCGAATGGGCTCCATGCCAAATTGTGGAGTGAGTAATCCAAGAACCGGTAGCAAGGTTTCCATCCATAACTTCAGCACGAACGCCGGTCCCATCCCAGCCGCCAATCCCCTCAATATAATCAGCGCCCATTTTTTGACGCACAATATTCATATCCGTTTCGGGATCGCCCATACGATCAATGCCAACGACTTCATTGCGTGCTACAACAGCCAAAAGTTGTCCGGGCGTAAGGCGAGCATCCACAATCCAACCTTGAGGGATTGCAGAAATCACTTCGGCATCCATTGCGGAAAGAGCTTGAGTTAGCGAATCCTTATCGACCTCACCCCACTCGCCCACAATTATGTGATAGCGACGAGTGGTAAGTTCGCCTTTCAAGAAGGCAACTAACAGCTCGTCTTCCAACTTATAAGCAGGGTGGAAAGCTCCAACCCAACGCACGAAGGGGAGTTTGGAAACTTTCGACGCCGTTTCAGAATCCATGCGCCAAATGTTTGCGTGGTTGGCAAGAAATCGGTGAGCGACTCCCCCCATAGCACGAATCTCATCGCGGAAGGGTTCAATACCTTTGGCTTCATATTGAACAATCCAAAGCTCGTTATTTTCGGGAGCAGTCAGCTCGTCGGGCACCGAAAGTACACCATCTACGACAGGATCAAACTCCGAATAGCGGAGCATGATGTTGTAGGAAGTCTCTCGCGTGCGACCCCAGGTATCACCCTTATCTAATGAGACTTTGTAATGAGGAGTCCCTGAGGAATCCAACCAAGTCCAAGCAATGACCGAGCCATATTCTAAATTCTGAGCATCGGAGGGGACGCCTTGTGGAGCGGGCTGTTGGGGGAATAGAAGAAAAGAAAAAAGAAGGGAGGGGATGATCATGTGTATTTCGGCCGCATGGGCAGTTTCCCTATGCTAACCGATATCACCCCCTTTTGGGACAAGCCTTGAAGCAATACCTCGACCTCCTGACCCAAGTCCTTGAGAGCGGCGAAGAGCGTGCTGACCGTACGGGCACGGGCACTCTTTCCGTTTTTGGCACCCAGAGCCGATACGACCTCCGAGATGGTTTTCCCCTTCTAACCACCAAAAAGGTCCTTTTTTCTGCAGTCGTTCGGGAACTAATTTGGTTTTTGAAGGGCTCTACCAATATCCATGACGACCTCACCGAACACACTCCCATCTGGGATGCGTGGGCGGACGAAAGCGGAGAACTTGGCCCGATTTACGGCGCTCAGTGGAGGAGTTGGGGTGGCCGGGGTTTTGATCAAATTCAAGGGGCCATTGAATTGCTGATATCAGACCCTACAAGTCGGCGAAATTTGGTGAGTGCTTGGAATGTGGAAGACCTTCCCAAGATGCGCCTCCAGCCATGCCATACCATGTTTCAGTTTTACGCCACGAACAATGGTGAGCTGGATCTCCAGCTTTACCAACGCTCGGCAGACTTAGCTTTGGGCGTTCCCTTCAATATCGCATCTTATGCCTTATTGCTGATGATTGTAGCCAACGAAGTTGGCATGACTCCTCGCTGTTTTGTACACACTATTGGCGATGCACATATTTACAAGAATCATGTGGATGGGGTCCGGAAACAATTGGACCGTACACCTGGAGAGTTACCAAGGGTGGAAATTTCCAACAAACCCATGAACGACTTGGTATTCGAAGACATCACTCTTCACGATTACGAACACGCACCCTTTATCAAGTTTGAGGTCTCCGTTTGATGGACTTTTCCATCATCGTTGCGATGGATGAAAAGGGTGGCATTGGAAAAGATGGCGGTCTGCCCTGGAAGTTGTCCAAGGACATGAAGCACTTTCGGGAAACGACAATCGGCGAAGGAAACAATACCGTCATTATGGGCAGAAAAACCTGGGATTCCATTCCTGATAAATTTCGTCCCCTTCCAAATCGGAAAAATATTGTTCTCTCAAGACAAGAGAACTTAATCCTGCCAAAAAATACTCAACTCGCCCACTCTCTAAATCAGGCTCTCGAGCAAACTCGACACAATGGGGAGGTTTTTGTCATTGGCGGAGGGGCTATATATCAAGAGGCCCTCAACCACCCTGCTTGCAAGACCGTCTACCTCACGGCCGTTCACGCCTCATTCGACTGCGATACGTTCTTCCTTCCAGATGAATCCAAATGGACTCTCGTTTCGGACTCCCCTATCCAGGAAGAAAACAACCTCCACTTTAGCTTCTGCGTTTACCGCGCCTAATCCGATCCCCAGTTGATGCTTGAATATCGGTAAAAACCTTCGGGGTCGGTATGGCTACCCGACCAGGACTTGAACCTGGAACGACAGGACCAAAACCTGTTGTGTTGCCAATTACACCATCGGGTAGTGTTTGGGAGGGAGATTTTACGGCTCCCCTAGACCGAGGGCAACCGGGGGAGGCCCTTGAGTTCTCGGCGCAAGAGCTCCAGGCAATCCCGAACTGTTTGCAGTTGAACCCCCTCCCTCCCCGCTCGAGAAAATTGGCGACGGTGAACGGAGAAGGAACCCTTGGGACCCGCTAATCCGAGAAAAACAGTGCCGACCGGTTTTCCCTCTGTTCCTCCAGATGGACCGGCAATCCCAGTCGCAGAAATGGCCCAGGTGGATCCGGAAGCTTTGCGCGCGCCTTCTGCCATGGCGTAGGCGACTTCCTGGGAGACCGCACCATGCCTTTCGAGGAGAGTGGGGTCCACTCCAAGCTGAGCCATCTTTGCCTGGTTGGAATAGGTACTCCAGCCGAAGCCGAAAACCTCGCTTGCTCCGGAGACCTTGGTCAGTGTTGCCGCAAGGAGGCCACCGGTGCAAGATTCCGCAGTCGCTACCGTTTCCCCCCGCTGAAGTAGCTCTCCAACGACCACTCGTTCAAGCGTTTGTCCGTCGCGACCCCAAAGTAAATCTCCTAAACGGGTGCGAAGCTTGGCTGCTGTTCCCTCCAGCACTTCCGTGGCAGACTTGCCACCAGGCTCTCGCCAAGCCATCACCGAAATGGAAACCTTGCGCGGCGATGCCGTGATTCCCATTCTTGGATTCCCCTCTTGCGTCATAAGATCATGCACCAAGGCTTCCACTTTGGATTCTGGTAAACCTGTGGTGTGAAAGGTGCCCAAAGCGAGGAAATCTTCCCCTCCCAAAAGAACTTCTAGCTCTTCCCGCCCTCCCCCTTCAAAAAAAGTCGAGCGACACTCTTGCGGAGGGCCTGGCAAACAAAAGAGATGCGTGCCTTGACCCAGGTCACAGGAAAAACCCCAAGCAGTGCCGACGCGATTTCGGATGGGTGTTGCGCCGAGTGGGACATGGGCTTGATTCAAAAAAGAATCGGGAGGCTCGCCTTCATGCGCGCGCGCCCAAACGGCCCTCAATGGGGCAATCGCTTCAGGAATAGGTTCCAAAGGAACGTCCAAAAACGCAGAAACCTCCGCACGGACTCGGTCATCTGCCGTGGGCCCCAAGCCACCGGACGAGACAACGAATTGCACTTGCCCTCGCAAATCTTCTAACTGCGAGTGCAAATCACCCGCAACGTCGCCCAAAGTGAAACACTTTCGCACTTGAACCCCGAGGCTCAAAAGTTCCCGAGACAAACACTGCGAATTGGTATCCAGCACTCTCCCTTCCAAGAGTTCTTCCCCTATGGAAAGGACAACACCAGTGGGTAAGGTGCTCATGTTTCGTCAGAAAGCGAACTCGGAGCTTTGAGGCGCACCAACAAAATACCTAGCTCATAGAGGAGAATCGTGGGTGCAGCCATGAGGGCTTGGCTGAAAGGATCAGGAGGGGTCACCATGGCGGCAACCACAAAGGCGCCCAAGATGAAATGCCGCCGATACTTCGAAAGAGTTTTGGCGTCTACTAAACCTGCGGCACCCAAACCCAAGAGGATGAGTGGGAGTTGAAACACCAATGCCAAAGCGATGGTAAACATCATGAAAATGGAGAAGTAATCGGAGAGCCGATAAGCCTGCACCATCAAATCCGGATTCACCATTTCATAAAGAAAACGAAGGACCGTGGGAATCATGAAGAAATATCCAAAAAGAGTGCCCGCAACTCCGGAAAGTAAGCCAAAGGGAATGTAGCTAGAAATGACTTTGCGCTCTTTCGGGAAAAGCCCCACCGCAATAAAGGACCAGATTTCCCAAATCACCCACGGAAGGCCAATAAGAAGAGCAGCTAGGAGGGAAACTTTTAAATCGAAGAATACGGGTTCGGCAGCTGAGAGGATGGAAAGCCGATCTTCCATGGTATGACCATTTTCGACGAGCACGGCAACGGCGTCTTTGTGGGGCTGAATGAAGATGGCTTGAAGCTGCGGCTTCAAAAGCATCCAGCCGCCCATGAAAAGAACGCCTACAACCAATAAAGATCTAAAAAGGCGCTTGCGAAGCTCCTCCAAATGCGAAGAGAAAGGCATTCGGACTTCTTCTGGGTTTTCAGGGAGGTGCGTCATGGGCAGAACAGCTGGGTGGAGATTATCCCACTTCCTCTAGAAAAGAGGAGGGGCTGTCGGAAAACGCCGACAGCCCCCGGGGGAGAATGCTCGCTGGAATTACAAGCCCAACCAAACCATGGCATCCCGGAAGGGAACCACTTTCACGGAAAGGGACTGAGCCAGCTTGTAGGCTTCATGGTCTGCCCAAGGAATCATCTCGCCGGTGTCCTCATCAAAGAAAGGGGTTCCAAGAATGAGGATGTCCACCTCGTTAGTGACCTCAATCACGGTGGCAATGCCCACTTCGCCGAGCTTCACTTTCATGTCACCTTCGGAGAATTGGCTAAATCCGTTGCCCAAGAGAGCGGCAACCGGTGTGCGTGCAGGATCGTAAACCGCATTCAAGATGAGGTCATCTGAAGCAATGGGGTCAAAACGGTCAGCCATTTGAAGGATTTCACACTCTGAGCGGTTGTCTTCAACAGAGAGTACGCGAACTTGGCCCTTCGAACTTCGGTCTAAGGAGGATTGAACAGCGAACTGCATGCCTGGGCGAATACGATCGACACGCCCACGGTCAATCCAAGCTTTGCCAATGCGAGCATTGGCGATGAGGACCGTGCCATCAGGGGTGTCCCTTCTGCGGTCAACGGTATTCAACTCGTCGCGAAGAATGTCGCGACGCTGCTGGGCGACCCGCATTTTCTCGGTTGCGTCTCTCTTCTCAGACTCCATCTTGACCCGTAAGCTCGAAACTTGGCCATCGAGGTCACGCACTTGGTCGCGCAAGTTGTCTCTTTGTTGTTCAAGCTTCCGAATGTTTTCTCCAAAAGATTCATTCAGGCCGTCAATCTCTTTACGCAATTCACGAATCACGCCTTCCTTTTCAGAAATAGCAGAACGGTTTGCGGAAACGCGTGCGGCCAGGTCGTTCTTCGTTTGCTTGAGTTGGGATTGAACAGCAGAAAGCGAATTGTTCTTGGCAACGTACTCCCGAACAACCATGGGAATGGCACCTTCAATATCTTTCGCATCGGCAGCCTCTGGAAAGGTTGCCTGAAGAGACTCAAGAGCTGTATTGATTGCGAGAACAGATGCGTTGCTGCCCTCGGCGGGAACGAAACCAACTGCATTTGAAATCTCTACAGCAATGTCAAAATTACTATCCGCTAGAGATTTTGCAGTCGCAGTTTTTGCAAGAGCCGCGTTGTAACTACTTTCCCATTGGACAGCTTGTTGCTGACTCATATAGGCAAAGATGGAAACGAAGACGAGGATGACGCACGTGGCAATCATCCACATGACGCTAACTTGAGCGGCACCGCTGTTGCGGGAATTCAGGGAAGGGCTTGAGGAAGGATGCATGAGGGTTTATGGAATCCAGACGACCACGCTGAAGCAGGTGGGGCCAGATTTTAGGCCTTTCCGGGCCTGAAAGGAACAAAGGTTTTACGAGCCGCTTGCCGAGGGGTCAAGGAAGAGCCAAGATGCCACTAATGACACCCCAGAATCCCCATCCAGGCCTACGCATTGTTGGGCTCACAGGGGGTATAGGCTCCGGAAAAAGCACTGTTGCCCGCTTTCTTGCCGAAATGTTGGGCCAAAAGACCTTATTACTGGATGCGGATGCCGAAGTGGGAACTCTTTTGGCGGATGAAAGGGTCTCTCTGGAGGTGGCTAATATCTTTGGTGAGCGGGTATTGCGGCCAGATGGGCTCTTAGATCGCCGAATCATTGCGGGTCTGGTTTTTGATGACCCAGGGGCTAGAGTTGAATTGGAGCGGATTATCCATCCTGCCGTAAGGTTGTTATTATTCAACAAGTTACGAGTGCTGGAGCAGACTGGACTTCCTGTTTGGGCGATTTTAGATGCCCCCCTTTTATTAGAAAGCGGCCTGGATCAGGCCTGTGATTTCCTCCTGTTTGTTGAGGTCGAGGGCGCAGAAAGACAACGCCGAGCTTGCGCAAGGCATGGATGGGAGGCAGAGGAGTGGGAAGCTCGCGAATCTGCCCAAATTCCCTTAGAAACCAAAAAATCCTGCGCGGATGCTATCCTTGCGAACACGGGCGACCTGGAAGCCCTTCGTTCCGCTCTTGCCCCCCATTTGGGGACGATTCTTAGCTTGGCCCCCCGGCCCCTCCAGGAACGCTGGCCGGAAAACGGCCCTTCCTCCCAACCCTGACTCCCTGCCGAGTATTCCGCAGGCGGTCCCAACCAAACGAAATTCTCGATGGTTCCAGCACCTTCGTCTAAACCCCACCGCCGCCGTAATCGCCGTAATCGCCGCCGCCGAGGTGGTGGAGGAGCTCAAACCCAAAAACGGATGGGGGCTTTCCCCCCACCCTCGCAACTTCCCCACCCGCCAGAAGAAGCCTGGTCCGAGAAGAATGTTAAATCCTTTGCAACCAAAAGAAAGAAAGCAGAAAACCATCTGACCCCCATTCTTTCGATTGCCCTCCCTGAACTTCAAGAACTTGGTGAAGAGCTTGGCGTTGAGGGTGCATTCGGTATGGCGCGTGGGCCGCTCCTGAGGCGACTGGTTCGCCAACGGATGGAAGATACCGGGGTGTTTTTCACCAAGGGAATCTTGGATATTGAGGCTGAAGGTCACGCTTACTTGCGTCATGGTGTAAACGATTACACTCCAAATGCGGACACCGATGCCCTTTTGCATCGTTCTCTTGTCGAGAAGCACAACTTAGTTTCTGGCCAAGAGGTTAGCGGAGTCCTTGCCCCCATTTCGGATGACGAAAACGCCCTCTTGGTCTTGCACGATGTCCTTTCTGTTTTTGGGGAAGATTCTGAAAAGCAATACGCCAATGCACCCTTTGGGGATCTAGTTCCGCTATATCCGGAGGAACGGCTTCATTTAGAGACGGAACAAGACGGTATTGAAGCGCGCATCGTTGATTTAATTTCTCCAGTTGGCAAGGGACAGCGCGGCTTGATTGTGGCTCCACCACGAACTGGAAAGACTGTGCTTCTTCAAATAATCGCTAATGCAATTGTTCAGAAGCACCCGGATTGTCACCTCATTATTTTGCTTGTGGATGAGCGCCCGGAAGAAGTCACGGACTTCAGCCGAACCGTCACCGGTGAGAACCGTGAAATCGTTGCAAGCACCTTTGATGAGTCTCCTGCTCGACACATCAAAGTTGCGGAAATGGTGATTCAAAGAGCCAAACGCATGGTTGAACAAGGTCGCGATGTCGTAGTTCTTTTGGACTCCATTACCCGCTTGGCACGTGCCTACAACAACGAAGCTCCTTCGAACTCCAAAATCATGACCGGTGGACTCGTTGCGGATGCCCTTCAAAAGCCAAAACGCTTTTTTGGTGCTGCTCGAAATATGGAAGACGGTGGTTCTCTAACCATCCTAGCGACGGCGCTGATTGACACGAATTCAAAGATGGACGAGGTCATCTTTGAAGAGTTCAAAGGTACCGGCAATATGGAATTGGTCCTGGATCGACAATTAGCTGATCGGAGAATCTGGCCTGCGATTGACATCAACCGCTCCGGTACGCGAAAAGAGGATTTACTCTTCACACCCGACGAGCTTCAGCGCGTCTGGCTGTTGCGGAAAGTTCTTAACGACATGAACCCCGTCGAGGCAATGGAGCTCCTTGTGAGCCGAATGCAGAAATCTTCGGACAATACCGACTTCTTGGTCAATCTCTCCGTCGGTTAACCGCAATGCGGATTGGGATGCTCATTCCGTGTTCTCCCACGGCGCCAAGGGGGAATAGCACGACCGCTGCTAGGTTGTTAAATGCACTGGAACGCTCTGGTCATGAGCTGAGCTTGGATTCGGTGCAAACGGCCCAGTTCTCTCCGGGCACCTTCGACTTATTGATTGCTCTTCACGCCGCTGATTCGGGGCCCGCCGCATGCGCCTTTGCCATGCGTGACAACATTCCCCTAGTAATTTTATTCACTGGAACCGATATCAATGGGAAGCCAAGCGATGCGACCCTCGAAGCGGTTTCTGAAGCGCAGTCCCTGGTTACCCTTGGTAATCATGCCGCGCGGAGAGTGCGAGATTTATTCCCAAACTGTGGCGACAAAGTCATCGTGATCCCTCAAGCGGTCTCCCCATTGCCAGAGCCGAAACCTCCTGGTCCCGAACTACCACGGACCTTGGATTCCGAATGTGAATTAATTTTCATGCCCACGGGGATTCGCGCGGTAAAAGACCCTCTGCGCGGAATTTCTGCTTTGGCTCCACTTGCCAAGAAACGCCCTCAACTTCGGCTATGGATTGCCGGAGAGGCTTTAGAAGAGCAGGTTGCGGAACAACTTCAGGTTTTGTGCGAAAAGCACACATTTGCCCGTTGGCTCGGACCAATCCCGCGGGGAGAATTGGCTCCTTACTTTCGAAGAGCACAGGTAATTCTTTCGACAAGCAAATCCGAGGGGGGCGCACCGAATGCCCTACTGGAAGCTGGGCTCATGGGAAGGCCCCTTCTGGCAAGTGACATTCCAGCCCATCGAGAATTCCCAGGTGTAAAACACTTGTTTGGAAACGACCAAGATCTTCGCAGAAAACTTGTTGCTCTTCTTGACGAACCCAACAAAGCCCTCCTCGATGCGGCAGCCCGCCGAGAAGAAGTTCGACAAGGACACGCTCTTGCTCGTGAGGCGGCGGCTTGGTCCAGCCTTGTGCATTCCTTTGTACCTCCGGTGCAGGAGCCCTAAACCCAGGGCTGGGTTTATTCGATTCCCTTTTCTTCAAGCCATCGCTGGGCCTCAATCGCCGCAGCGCAACCTGCGCCGGCCGCAGTAATGGCTTGGCGATAAATGGAGTCACTCACATCACCAGCGGCAAAAATGCCCTCTACGCTGGTGGACATGCCAGATTGGGGAAGAATGTATCCCACATCATCCTTGGCGATATCCTCACCGAGAAAATCAGTATTGGGGGCATGCCCAATAGCAATAAAGAGCCCTTGGCAGGCCATCTCTTCAGTAGAACCATCTCGAGGGTCCTCCAGAATGAGGCCTGTCACTTTCTTATCCTCTCCATGCAAAATGTCTTGCACTTGCCGAAAAAGCCTAAATTCAATTTTTGGGTTTTGCTCAGCTCGTTCTTGCATCACTTTGGATGCACGAAAGTAGTCCCGACGGTGAATGATTGTCACTTTCGATGCGAAGCGCGTGAGATAGGTAGCTTCCTCCATTGCGGTATCGCCAGCGCCCACAACTGCGATTTCAACATCTTTAAAAAAGGCGCCATCGCAAGTTGCACAAGCCGAAACTCCAAAGCCCATGAGTTCCTTTTCTTTTTCCAAACCCAACATTTTGGCACGAGCACCAGTCGCAATGATAATCGCATGGGCCTCTTCGGATCCGCCCATTTCATCTTCAATCACAAAGGGGCGGCGGGAAGTGTCAATGCTTTTGACATTGGCAAACTCCTTGAAGTTCGTTCCGAAACGACCACACTGTGCCTTGAATTTGTCCATCAACTCGGGTCCCGTAATACCCTCGGGAAATCCAGGATAATTTTCGACCTCAGTCGTAATAGTGAGCTGGCCTCCAGGCTGCATTCCTTCGTACAAGAGCGGCGCAAGGCCTGCGCGGGCGGTGTAAAGAGCTGCAGTGTACCCAGCTGGGCCAGAACCAATAATGGCTATGTTGTGAACCATGCCCATCATGATAAAACCTCCCGCCCCTTCTCCATAAGAGAAGACGACGGGAGGATGGGGAAGGAAACCTACTCGGTGACAGGTTCCGCGATGCCAGCATTCGCACCTGCGGATTTTGATGCGTCGTCATTCATCTCCCAAGTGGATGAGGCAAGGAGGTAAACAACGGGAACAAGAAGCGCAATTGCGAGCCAAAGCAAGAGATCAGTCCTTTCAACTTGCGGACGTTCAGATTCCATTATGGGGATTAACTCGAATTAGGGGTGGGGATGGAGAGCGAAGCCCCCCGGGATGCACCCAAAGGGTAGCACAAAAAATCAATCTGTGCTGTCCCTTCTGGCAATTTTAGGATGTCGTATTCTGCCTTCTGACAACAAACCTGCCTATACCACTTGAGTAGAAATAGGGGCATGGCAAAATCTCCCCAGTGACACAAGCCTGGCCCACCGACCGTGAAACCCTTGAGAGAGAATCTCAAGTCAGCTTTTTCCGCTCTGGCGGCCCAGGCGGCCAGCATCGGAACAAAGTCGAAACCGCGGTAAGAATTGTCCATCCCCCCAGCGGGGTCACCGTTACTGCCACCGAGCGGCGAAGCCAATTCGAGAACCGAGAACTCGCATGGGAAAGGTTGATTGAGAAATTAAAGGCCAAAAACTTTCGCCCAAAAAAACGAAAGCCGACCAAGAAGCCTCGGTCTGCGGACCGGAAGCGCCTCGAGACAAAAAAACGCCGAGGGCAAACCAAAAGAGACCGAAAACTCGAAGACTAAATCTTCAATAAGGCGACAAAGTCTGCGACCTTGGAGTAATCCGGCAGTTTGGCCGCTTCATTCCAAATTTCGTCACCCCTCTCAGTTGAAAGCCCCTGGGCCAAAGCATCGAACTTGGCTCGGATTTCGGAATCAGTCAAGGGGTCCCGTGGGTCTCCCTTCGGCCAATCAATTTGTTTTTCAAAGTTTCGGCCATCCGTGGTGTCAATGGCCACATGGCAGCGTTGGACTTTGGGGAAGGCCGCTTCAAAATCGGGCTCGGCAAAAACCTTGATTTTGTCAATGTGATCCAACACATGAGGATCTCGAACAATCTCCTCGTCAAACAAATCTGGGGTAACTCGTCCATTCATAATTCCCATCGTGATGCAATAGGGCAAAGAATGGTCTGCTGACTCTCGCGTAGTAGGCCGGTACTTTGCAGGATCCGACAAAATGTCTGCGGCCTTGGTCAGAGTTTTGATGCGAATTTCGGCAATATCATCAGCCGCCAATCCATTATCCTGGCAAATGGAAATGGTGCAAGAAATCGGAGCGTGAGTTAGAGCTTCGGTGGGAAAGAACTTCATACCGCACTGCAAAATTCTCCACTCGCTTCCAAGATCATCAAAAATCTCCCACTTCCATTTCGAGTCCATGACATGCTCTAGCGATTCTTTGCCCTCAAAGATGTGGGCGGGCCCAGAGAATCCTCGCATTGCCATGAAAGCCGCCTCTAAACCCGCTCTAGTTGCCATGGGAGAAACTGTGTTTTTCATCATGGTGAGGTGACCGGCCGTAACGGCTCCCAAAGTCACGTTGGCTGCGCCAGCAATACCAGCGGCGTGCTGAAGTTGCTCCGCGGTTAGCCCTAGGGATTTTCCAGCGGCGTAGGCGGCAGCAAAGGCAGTCAAAGTTGCGTGGTGCCACCCAAGCTCTCGAATACCTGGAAAGCTTACCTCACAAAGGCGCTGTTCGATTTCGTAAGCCACCAACATGCCTAGCAAAAACTCTTTACCTCCAGCTTCGGCCAACTCCGCGCCAGCCAGGGGCGCTGAAAGGCAATCACTTGGGTGACAGGGGTCCTGTTGCCAATAGATGTCGTTGTAATCCTGGGCACGAATGGAGAGGGCATTCAGAAAGGCAGCCTGAAGAGGAGCAACTTTGCCCCCTTCTCCAAGAAGAGCGCACTTTTCTGAACCTCCTTCATCCTGAGCAATGCCCCGAAGAATCCCCCAATCAGGAGTCTGAACGCCGCCAAACGCACAGCCAATGCTGTCTAGCAGGTAGCGGCGTAGCTCATTGATGACCGCGTCGGGGAGATCCTCCCAGCGAAGCGCTTCTACCCACTGGCCGAGCTTGTAAGAAATGTAATCCGTGTTTGCCTTATCAGTGTCGTGTCCCATGGGGCGAAATCCTAGCCGTGCGGGAATCGCCCTAAAAGAAAAGCTTCATTGAATCTGGCGGAAGTTTATTCCTGGAAGCACCAAGGGTGACAGCAATGAGTCCTTTGTAAAATAATGTGGCCATGACACACACACCCATTCAGCGCAGACTCATCCCAAGAAAGAAGCTTCCGGATTTTGGACTAAAGCTCCCGAAGGACACCGTTTACGTCAATGTCTTTACTGCAAAGAGAGGTGAAACTGAGGAGGAAGCTCACTTTCTTGCCCTAGCCGATGCGGAAGCGTGGCTCGCCACGCCGCCCGAACCAAAAGAGGATTGACGGAAGGGAATTTACTTCCCTTTATGGGAATAG
>Ga0187827_10001448_pt1 | contig 34903 bp, 35 predicted proteins | sample ETNtaG_39_FD_167969 | JGI IMG/M metagenome (GOLD analysis project Ga0187827, IMG submission 167969) | Marine microbial and viral communities from oxygen minimum zone, Eastern Pacific Ocean - ETNP2014_SV_150_PacBio MetaG (Illumina Assembly) | ecosystem: Environmental > Aquatic > Marine > Hypoxic...
AGGCAGAAATCTATGAGTTCGAAAGAGCCGGCGGAGAAGCTGGTTCGGGATATCCGCCGCAAGACACGGCGCAAACATTCAACGGAAGAGAAGATCAGGATCGTGTTGGCCGGCCTTCGTGGCGATGAGTTCTCGGTATCGACCGTCGATGTTTGACCACGACACGACGCGTCACCTCCATTTTCAAAATTGTCGCCACTAATTGTTGCTCTTGGCTTTGAATTAGGCAGCAGTCATGCCACAAGTTTTTCCGAAACACCAAAGAACGCATATATGCGGACCCCGGTCAATTGACTAAATCATTATTTATGATATATTATCAATTAGTTATATAGCTACTAGCATCTTATTAGGTTGCAGCCCCCTTTGTGGGCCCGAGAGAGAGTGAGATGCTGACGGTGAAGACCATCAAACCCCTCACGAAACAGCGCACCCTCGATGTGCACGGACTCTAGTTGTGTAGGTCGCGTTCGGGGGGCAAAAGCGGATTAATCGGTACCGTTGCCACGGAAGGTTTCGCGAAATGGGACTTGGCGAATACCCCGAAGTTTCTTTACGACAAGCGTGTATATGGGCTTACTAACACAGAAAAAATGAGAGCTATAAAACCACTAACTATCATTGAGCCTTTTATTTTTTCCCCTACTCACGAGTTCAAACGATATTTCTCAGACAACCTCTAACTCCATGGCGATTATACTGCTAGTGCCTACGTCTCTTCGACCAACGCGCGCGGCACGGGGATTGGCGTCTGCAGAAGAATTTGTGAGTAGCCCTTCGCTTGAGGATCATTGCGGAGCGACGCGATACCACCGCCACCGAGAACATCATCGAGCAGAAAGTTGATAGCACCAGTACCGGGTAGGTACCAGCGCCGCACGCTGCCTTCGAGAAAATGGGCGAAGCGGTGCGAGACTTCCTCTTCGGTTAGTGCCGCCCAGATCCAGGGCGCATAGTCCAGCTTGCGAGGCAGCACACCGATATTAGCCTTGTCACCCTTGTCGCCCGAGCGAGCGTAGGCGAGTTTGATGAGCGGCACCACAACAAAATCGTCCGCCTCGCCACAGGTGGGTGGCGAGGGCCGCGCCACACTCGCTTTGTCGAACGGTGTGCCGCTCTCCACCTCGAGCGCCATGGTCCTACCGTCGATAGCGAGCGACAGGGGTACGTCTGCCTTCGGCACTAACATGGAGAAAAGCCGCACTACCGGCGAGGGTCGCGAGCGAGCGCCGGCAAAACCCGAGAGCCCCGGTGGCGCTGACAGGCCGAGGCCCGTGATTTCCTTCAGAAGTATGGCGCAGGCGCCTGCGTCGCGGTGACGAGCGCCGATCTTGACCGCTACTTCGCGCGAGCCCGCAACCTTGGCCTCGTCGCCGTAATGGCTCTCGTCGCCGATCACCTCGATAAGGGTCTCGTCGAAATCGGCCGCGTTCGCACCGCGCAGTTTGCGCCGGGCCCGCTTGATCGCAGCGTCGGCAAAACTACGCGCCTTGGCGCCGGCGTCCTCGCCGTAGAAGAACCACACCGCGCCGGCGCGAAAGCCGTCGGCATAGGTGGCCGAGACCTTGTAGGTGTCGGGTGCTGGGAGGCCCGTTGCGCCCGCGACCCGCACCCTGTCGTCTTCTACCTGCTGCAAGGTCACGCCCGAGAAATCACAGACTACGTCCGGCAGCATATAGGCCTGGGGATTGCCGATCTCGTACAGCATTTGTTCGCCTACCGTGCCGGCGGTTACTGCGCCGCCCGAGCCAGCGGGCTTCGTGACCTCGAAGCTGCCGTCCTCGGCAATCCCGACGATGGGATAGCCGATATCGGCGAGACTGTCAGCGACGCTCTGCCAGTCGGTGTGGTTGCCGCCGGTGGCCTGGGGGCCGCATTCGAGGATGTGCCCGGCCAGCGAGCCGGCCGCTAACCGGTCATAGTCCTCACGGGCCCAGCCGAAGGCGTGGATGCAGGCGCCCAGCGTCACGGCACTGTCGACGCAGCGCCCGGTGATGACGATGTCGGCACCTTGCGCTAACGCCGCGGCGATGGGAAAAGCACCAAGATAGGCGTTGATGCTGGCGAGGCTTTCGGGATCGGGGAAGGTCGCGCCAGAAAACATATCAGTGCGGCCCTCGGCAGCTAGCTCTCCCGCCCTGTCGGCGATGTCGTCGCCGAGTACCACGGCGACGCTCAGGTCTAAGCCCTGCTTTTGAAGCAACGCCCGCACCGCTTCGGCGCATGCCTGCGGGTTCACGCCGCCGGCATTCGAGATGATCTTAACCCCCTGGCGAGCGATCTCTGGCAGATGCGGCTGCATGGCGTCATCCACGAAGTCGATCGCATAGCCCTTGGCTGGATCTTTGAGTCGCGCGCGCGAGAGAATCGACATGGTGATCTCCGCCAGATAGTCAAAAACGATGACATCGAGCGCGCACGTCTCGAGCAATTGTGGCACGGCCATATCGGATTCACCCCAATAGCCGCTCGCGCCGCCGATCCTGATGGTCTTCATTGGCCAATTTCCATGCCTGACGTATGTCGTTGCCCACTCTAGCAGGCTGTTAACACGAATCCGCGTGCTATCCTGCGCGCCTCATCAGGATGGCACGAGAGAGAAGCGATGCAGCAAGCCCAGGACTTTCGCGACGAATGCGACAGCTTGTTCGCGTTGGTGTCGGGACTCGACAGTGCGGCCATGGATGACCAGACCGCCTTCAAGGACTGGACGCCCAATACGATCCTCCGTCACCTGCATGTCTGGAATTGGGCGGCGCACCAGTCGCTCGGCGGCACGCCGGCTTTTGCCGAGTTCATGCAGGCCGCGGCATCACGGGCAAAGTCAGGCGTCCTGCCCGCCTTCGAGGCTGACTGGCTCGACGGTCTGACCGACGATGCCCTGTTGCGGGCATGGCGCCAGGAATACGAAGCGGTGGCGGAGAGCTTCGCCACGGCCGATCCCAAGCGGCGCGTAAAATGGGCAGGGCCGGACATGAGCGCGCGCTCGTCGATCACCGCGAGGCTGATGGAGACCTGGGCACATGGCCAGGCGATTTACGATCGCCAGGGTGTGGTGCGGCAGAACGCCGACCGCATTCGCAATATCGTGCAACTCGGCCTCAATACCTATGGCTGGACCTTCGCCAACCGCGGCGAGCCGGTGCCGGAGCCCGTCCCCCAGCTCATCCTCATCGGGCCCTCGGGCACCGAATGGGTCTATGGCGAGGACAACGCGGCCGAGCGCATCGTAGGCCTGGCGGAAGAGTTCTGCCAGGTGGTGACGCAGACCCGCAATATCGTCGATACTGCGCTCAGCGTCACCGGCTCTAACGCCATGGCCTGGATGGTCCGCGCTCAATGCTTTGCGGGTTCGCCCCAGGATCCGCCGACGCCGGGCACGCGCAGGACGGTATGACAGAGCGGAGGGTCACGCTGCACCTGGTGGCAATACCCGCGGTGAACGTTGCAGACAATATGCAGCTGACGGCCGACGACAAGCCCGCCAGCGCTGCCAGCTAGAGCATTCCGGCGGCCTTCGTTACACTGTGCCCGCAAAAATCGGGAGGCAAGGAGGCAGACCATGGCAAGCCATGCCACAGGCGATGGCGGCATTCCGCCGCGGGATGTGGACAAGCGCGGGCTGACGCGCATCATGACACTCGGCGGGGCCTACGGTACGCGCAACTACACTGTCCATGGCCTGAGGGCGCAGAAGGGCAAGCGGGTGCTGGTGGAGACCCTGCCCTTCTCGCCGGAGGAAGCAGCGGCGGCAGAGGAAGCGGGTATCGATACCATGAAAGCGCGCTTCGATCCGGCGCGACCCGATCTCACCGTGGCGGTGCGTCAGGCGGCACCCAACACATTCATGGCCTTCTCTGTGGCGCTGGTTGCGGCGGCCAGCGCGGACGAGGCAGTGCATCTCGGTTACGAGGCTATGGTGCTCGGCGCTGACGCCATCATGTGCCAGTGGAGCCCCCGCTTCGTCGCGGCGGCGGCGGAAGCAGGCATTCCCGTGCAGGGCCATGCCGGCCTGGTGCCGCGCAAGAGTACCTGGACGGGCGGTTTGCGCGCCGTCGGCAAGACGCTGGATGAGGCTAAGTGGGTCTATGAGGAGATCAAGAGGCTGGAGGACGCCGGCGCCTATGCGGTCGAGGTCGAGGTTATTCCTGAGGCCATTCTAAGGGAGATCAGCAAACGCACCACGCTGATGACCTCTTCGATCGGGGCGGGCAGCGGCGGCGATATTCAGTTCCTCTTCGCTGACGACATCCTCGGCAACAACCCGCCGCCATACCCGCGGCATTCCAAGCAATATCGCGAACTCTACAAGCTCAAACAGCAGATGCAGACGGAGCGCATCGCCGGCTTCAAGGAATACGCCGACGACGTGCGTCAAGGCCGCTTCCCGGCGCGAGAGCACATTCTCGAGGCCGAGGAGGCGATGATCGAAGCCTTCGTGGAAGCGGTGGATGGCCGTGGCTAGCGCGAGCCGACGTGGTTCAGGCCTTGTTATAGTCGTTGGGCATTGCGGGCAGAAACGATGGGTGCCAAGGAGGCTTGGTGAATCAGAGCGTGGCTCCGCGGGCGAGGCTTGGCATAGTATGCCGCGCCCTCGGCGAGACGATTAACGAGGGTCCTGAGCTTTCCGGGGAGATCCAGTGCTATATGATTTAGTGACAGTTACCTAAATTTCTATAATGCAGAAATCCTTGGAAATGGAAAGTAGTTAACTGTCACTAAATCATATTAGCCGGTCTCCATGGGCAACTGAGGGTCGTTGGCCCATTCCGACATCGAAGCATCGTATATGCTGACGGCCTCCTTGCCGAGGCGTGCCAAGGTGAAAGCGTCGCTGGTGGCAGCAATGCCGCCGCCGCAATAGATCACGACTTTTTCTGCGCGTAATGCCCCCACCTCGGCGAAGATGCTCTCGAGCTCGGGTAGGGGCCGGTAAGCCTTAGTCTCGGGATCGAGCAGCGAGATACCAGGCACGTTGATACTGCCCGGAATGCGCCCCGGACGACCATAGTTGAGCGCCTCGCTGCCGTCATGCTGGGTGGCGCGCAAGGCGTTGATAATGCAGGTACCCGGTGCTTCTATTGCCGCCAGCACGGTGGCGCTGTCGCAGAACAGGTGGGGGCGCGGTTGTGGTGTCAGGTTGGCCGTGGGGTAGCGCGTGATATCGTTGCTGACTGGCCAGCCTTCCGCCTGCCATTTGTCGAAGCCGCCGTCGAGCACCGAAGCACTGTCGAAGCCGATCGCTCGCATCATCCACCAGACCCGTGTCGCCCACATGATGTTGTCGCGGCTGTAGAGAACCACGTCGCTGTGGTCGCCTATGCCATGGGCGCTGAGGGTTTGTGCCAGCGCCTCGGGCGCTGGCATCATGAAATTGAAGCCCGCGGCCGAGTCCGACAGTTCGCCCGTCAGGTCGAGGAAGTCGGCGCCCGGAATATGGCTAGCCTCGAAGTCCTTGCGGCCGCTCTCTACACGGTAGATGCGTGGCGGATCGGGTCGCAGCCATGTGGTGCAGTCATAAATGCGCAAATCTGGATCGCCGAGGCGGGCCTCCAAGTCCTCGCCATTGATCAAAAGACATGCTGCGCACATGGCGGGGCTCTCCGGCTGGTTCACTGGCGAAGCGTACCGTATGCTGTCGCCCGCGTCACCGTGGCGCTGCAAATGAGCCGAGGATCATGCCCAGCCCTTCCCTTTGCATCAGCCAATGCGCCGCCCTTGCTTACCGCCGGCACGGGTTGGGCTTACAGATCGTGCTAGTTACCTCGATGGAGACGCGACGCTGGGTGCTGCCTAAGGGCAATATCGAAGACGGCATGACAGCGGCGGAATCGGCGGCGCTGGAAGCCTATGAGGAAGCCGGGGTCAAAGGCGAGATATCGCCCGAGCGCCTCGGCACCTACGACTACGACAAGTCCAACGGCAGCGGTGATGATCTGCGCCGCGTCGCCGTATTTCCTATGGCGGTGACCCGGATCCTGAGCGACTGGCCCGAGCAAGCGCAGCGCCGTCGCCAATGGATGAGCATCGAGGACGCCATTCTCGCGGTGAACGAAAAGCAGCTGAAAAGGCTGCTCGCCCGGTTCGCCGAGGCTCACGCTCCCCGAACATCCTAACCCCGTGAAAAGCTTGGTACGCCCAGGGGGAATCGAACCCCCGTTTCCGGCGTGAGAGGCCGGTGTCCTAAACCGCTAGACGATGGGCGCATGAGCAGTTCGAAGGGCCCTTACATAGCCGGCGCGCTGCGGCGGGGCAAGGGTCTCGGTTTGGCTGATGCGCGGGGAAATAGAGGCCTTGCAGTACCTGGACGCCAAAGACGACGGCGGCGGTACTGGCGACTAAGGTGGGTCAGCCCCGCGGCAGGCGCAGGATCACCCAGCCAGCCATCACGAGCCCTGCGGAGAGGCCACCAAGATGCGCCTGCCAGGCGATGCGCAGATCATCGATCATCGCCACATCGCCAAGCACGGCTAGGATGGCGTTGATACCGAGCAGGAAGCAAAGCAGGGCAAAGCCCGTTCGCCGGCCGCTCACGTTGCTGTGCCGCAGCATCAGCAGTGCCGCAGCCCCGGCCACGGCATGAACCGCATCACTGGCGCCGACTAGGTACGTCGGCATATTGTTGCCGAGTACTACCATTGCCAGGCCACCCGAGATAGCGCCGGCCAGCGCCAGCGCCACCAGCATGCGGCCGCCTAGGCCGCGTTCGACCGCCGTACCGAAAGCCAATAGCATGCCCGTATTGACGCCGAAATGAGCGAAGCCGTCATGAAGCAGCGCGTGGCCCGGCAGGGCCGCTAGGAGCATCAGATCAAGGCCCCCACCGGGGTCGAACTGAGTACGGAAGGCCTGTACGTTGAGCGCCAGGGTGCCGCCAGTTGTGCCCGGCCAGACCCCCAGCCAGAGGCTGAGCAAATAGCTGAGCAGCAGCAGCAGGCAGAGCCGTAACGTGACCGGCGGCACGTTGAAGACGGGCTCGCTCATGCTGCTGCCGTGGCTTGGGCCAGAAGCCACGCGATATCCGCCTCGGTGACGCAATGCGGCACCACAAGGCGGGCCACTAGGCCATCGCTGCCTGGCCAGCGATGGAACTCGACGCCGCCCGCCGCCAAGGCCTCGGCCAGCGGTTCGGGCAGGTAGGCGAAAACCTCGTTGGCTTCCACGGGGTGGGCAAGGCGTACACTGGGTAAGGCCGCTAGGCCCTCGGCGAGGCGTGCCGCCCCGGCATTGGCCTGTGCCGCGAGCCGCAGCCACAGGTCGTCTTCGACATAGGCCAGCAATTGAGCCGAAAGAAAACGCATCTTGCTCAACAGGTGGCCGCCGCGCATGCGCCGCCGACGCAGTGACTCGTGCGGCGGTCGCTCAGCGGTCGGACGAAAATCGACCACCGCCTCGGACATCATGCCGCCGTTCTTAGTGGCACCGAACGACAGCATGTCGACGCCGACACGCCAGCTCAGGTCCGCTGGCGAGCAGCCCAGCGTGGCTAGTGCATTGGCGAAGCGGGCACCATCCATATGCACCGCCATGCCGGCCTTCTTCGCGATAGCGGCAAGCTCGGCTACGGCCGCCGGCGCGTACAGCGTGCCCGCTTCCGTTGCCTGGGTCAGGCTGAGCACAGCGGGGACCGATTCATGTTCGCCGTGATAGCCGGTCGCCGTCAGGGTCTTGTTTACGGTTTCCGCCGCGATCCGGCCGTGCTCGCCGTTAAGGCCGATGAGCTTGGCACCTCCACTGTAGAACTCGGGCGCGCCGCATTCGTCGACATGGATATGCGCTTTCGAATGGCAATAGACAGCTCCATAGGGTGGTGCCAACTCGCCGAGGCAGAGGGCGTTGGCGGCGGTGCCGGTGGCCACAGGATAAACCGTGAGGTCGCACTCGAATAGCTCTTGGAAGCGCGTCTGCAGTTGCGCAGTATACCGGTCGGCGCCGTAGGAATGGGCGCTGTCGTGGTTGGCGTGGGCTAGCGCTTCGAGAATTTCTGGCGCGGCTGGCGATTCATTGTCAGAGCGGAAGTTCACAACGCAGCCTCCAAGGCGAGGGGAAGGGGAACAAAGGCGCCGTCGGCCAGCCAGTGTGCCGTGGTCTCAACCGCACGGCCATCGCGCACTGTGGTTATGAGCCAGATCATCTCGGGCTGCCAGGCCCGGTTAAGATCGTGCGCAGAGGGCAGCGCAGCGCTATCGGGGTGGGAGTGATAGACGCCGAGCAGGGTATCCTCCCCCTGGCGCAAACGCTTGTGCAAAGCAAGTAAAAGCCGGGGCTCGACCTCAAAGGCCCGCCGCGGGTTCTCGGCGACGTTGCCGCTGGCGTGCACCTCGCTGACCCGCGCCACCTCGCCCGTCCAGCGTCCAACCAGCAGGCCGCAGGCCTCGTCTGGATAGGCCTTCTCGCAGGCCATTTCGATCCAGCTCAGCTGTGATGCGGCCATATGTATCACGGCTTGAGCACCAGGGTCGTCTCGACGGCTCCGCTGCGCAGGTTCACAACCAAAATCTGGTCACCGTCAGGTGTTTCCAAACGCAACACTAAGCGCTGGCCATTCGGCACTATCTCAAGCAGTTTCGCACCGGCTGGGATTGCCACGTCGAGCCGTTCCGGCGCTTCTACGTCCCTGGCGCGGTCCTGGATGCGGTTGAACACCGTCACCACGATTACCGTGACACCGATGGCGATGAGCATGCCCATGCCGATCACCAGCGCTTTCAGAGCCTGTATATTCATGCGGTATATCCTATATCGATACGGCCATGACTGATCGCGACAGCTACGAAAGCACGATCCCCCAGGGTGCGCCACGCCAGCGGCTCGACCGCTATCTGGCTGACAGCTTGCCGGAGGTGTCGCGCAGCCGCATCAAGGCGCTGATCCTTAGCGGGCATGCTGCCATCGACGGCGCTGCGGTCACGAACCCCGCGAAGCCGCTGCGCCAAGGGCAAACGGTTGCACTCGGGATACCGGCGGCGACCCCGGCCGTGCCCGAACCGCAGGCCATTCCGCTTGTCGTGGTCTACGAAGACGAGGCGTTGGTCGTGGTTGACAAGCCCGCGGGTCTTGTGGTGCACCCGGCCCCGGGCAATCCCGACCGCACCCTGGTCAATGCCTTGCTCGCCCATTGCGGTGAAACGCTTTCTGGCATCGGCGGTGTGCGCCGTCCCGGCATCGTGCACCGGCTCGACAAGGAGACCAGCGGATTGATGGTTGCGGCCAAGACCGACACGGCCCATCAGGCCCTCGCGGCCCAGTTTGCCGCCCACAGCATCGCCCGCGCCTACGCCGCCGTGGCCTGGGGCGTGCCGCTCCCGCGCCAGGGCTCGGTCAGTAGTAACATCGGGCGTGATCCCCGCAACCGTAAGCGCATGACGATCGTCAGCAAGGGCGGCAAGCCCGCACGCACCGGCTATCGCGTGCAGTGTGTGTTTGGTGATGGTCTTGCTAGCCTGCTGCGCTGTCGTCTCGAAACCGGCCGCACTCACCAGATCCGCGTCCATATGCGCGAGATTGGTTGTCCCCTGGTTGGCGATCCGGTCTATGGCAGGGGCCGCAAAATGACACCGAAAGGCGCGCCTGAGGCCGCAATCGCCTTTCCACGTCAGGCCTTGCATGCTTATTTCCTCGGGTTCACGCATCCGTTGTCGCTCCGAACCTTGGGGTTTCGCTCAAATTTTCCTAATGATATCCAGCACTTGCTAGATTCGTTTGGAAAGGCAGAGCAAAAGTCTTAATTTTGCCTCGTTTCGCACAAATTCTCGTCGAACCCGGTCGCTTCAGTGGCAACCGTGATCCGAAGCCCCATATAGCACTCCATGATTTAGAGTGCTAAGGGCGCGGAACAGGATGCAACAGCGCCGGAGGTAAGCATGCTATGGTCGCGATGAAGCTCCCAACGGTCTCTTCGGAAGGCGGGTTAACCCGCTATCTTGAGGAAATTCGCCGTTTCCCCATGCTCAGCCATGAGGAAGAGTACATGCTTGCCCGCCGTTGGCACGAGCATGACGATATTGATGCTGCGCACACGCTGGTCACCAGCCATTTGCGCCTGGTGGCCAAGATCGCCATGGGTTACCGCGGCTACGGTCTGCCGGTGAGCGAGCTTATCTCCGAAGGCAATGTGGGTATGATGCAGGCGGTCAAGCGCTTCGACCCCGATCGCGGTTTCCGCCTCGCTACCTACGCCATGTGGTGGATCCGCGCCGCCATTCAGGAATACATTCTGCATTCGTGGTCGCTGGTGAAAATGGGCACTACGGCGGCCCAGAAAAAGCTCTTCTTCAATCTGCGTAAGCTCAAAGGACAGCTGCAAGCCATCGACGATGGCGATCTACCGGACGAGACCGTGAGCGAGATCGCGCGCCGCCTGTCGGTGCCGGAGGCCGAGGTCATCAGCATGAACCGGCGCATGGCTAGCGCCGACCATTCGCTTAATGCGCCGCTCAAGGTCGATGGCAACGGCGAGTGGATCGACTGGCTGGTCGACAACGAGGATGACCAGGAGACCCGCTACGCCGAGGAAGAAGAGCTGGCCCAGCGTCGCGAGATGCTGGCCGAGGCGATGGGTGCGCTGAACGATCGCGAGCGCCACATCTTCAGTGCACGCCGCCTCAGCGAAGACCCGCAGACCCTCGAGGAGCTGAGCCAGGTCTACGGCGTTAGCCGCGAGCGCGTGCGCCAGATCGAGGTGCGCGCTTTTGAGAAAGTGCAGAAGGCGATCCGTGACAGCCTTGCCGAGCAGGCCGCAGCCCGCGCCACCACGTTGGAAGACGCCTGAGCAAAATATTCCCTGGGCGCCGCGACTTGGTATAAGGAGGGCGCCATGCGAAAAATCGCCTTAATAGCGGCGGCGGCTGCCATGTTTGGCGTGGCCGCGGCCCAGGCGGGTGGGCATCTGACGGAGCGGCAGATGCGCGAGCTGGTGGCCGTCGCCATCAATGTCAGCATGGGGTTCGCGGTTCGCCCGGAGCACATCGACACTCCTGACAACGTCGAATCAGTCTACAGCACGGTGGCTGGCGCCTTGCGCGCCATTGGCCAGCGCTGCGCTGAGGTGGTGTATATTGAGCCGCCGGAAAGCGGCACCTTCTTTGACGTCATCTGCCGGCGGCGGCCAGACAGCGAGGTGACGACCTCGTATATAGTCAACACCGTCGCTGGCATCGCCAAGGAGCGCTGAGGCCGCTGAAAGTCGTGCTCGTAGTCCCGTGCGTCGCAGGCTTGCTGATAGCACCGACAAAGGCAGATGATCACCTGAGTCGAGGTGACCAGCCCGTAGTTTGAGAACAGATGCTCGTCTAGTCAGATAGTGTCGTAACCAAGCACCCTCGCGCGCTGGAAATAGGTTATGTCCTCGTCAAAGGATTCCGTCACCCGGCTCAGGTCTGGAATTTGGATGAGACTGAAGACGCCCCGCTTCATTCTACTTCCACCTTGGCGCGTGCTGCGGCCGTCGCCGCCTCATCGACCGCGCCCGTCTCCTCCAGCACCACACCGTAGTCGCGCAAGGCGGCCTCAGCGCTGACCAGACCGTCGCGTATATCGGCTGCGACGAGTGCTGGCTCGCGCGCAAACGCCGGCCCGTAGCCGCCGCCACCCGGCATGTCGAGCACGAGTGTGTCGCCGGCCGGAACGAGTTGCCGGCCCTTCGGCGCTAACACCTCGCCCGAGGCTAGAATCGAGCGTCCACAGGCCCCGTCAGCGCCGCCAAGCCGACCGCGTGGGGCATAGTTGACCCGGTCGAACATGGAAGAGACGGTGAAGGCTGCGCCTTCGATATTGCCGATCTCCATGATCTGGCCCAGGCCGCCGCGGTGGCGCCCGGGACCGCCAGAATCCTCGCGGTATTCCTTGCGCCGCACCAGGATTGGCGAGATTGCCTCGTTGATCTCCACCGGCGTGTTGCGCACGCCAGAGGGAAAGGCGGTAGCCGAAAGCCCGTCCTTATCGGGCCGGGCGCCAACGCCGCCATTGTGGAACAGCGTCACGGTGAACGGCGTTGCATTGGCACTGGCGCTGTTGCCAGCGATACCGGCACCGCCGTAGAGCACGAAATTCCACAGGCACGAGGTGCCTTCGGCCGGTGCGATGCCCTCGACCGCCTGGGCTAGGCAGCCGAGCACCACGTCGGGCAGCATCTGGCCGATAGCATGGCGTGCAGCAACTGCCCGCGGTGACGGTGCGTTGAGGATGCTACCTTCTGGTGCGGTTACGCGCACGGCGGACAGCGAACCCGCATTGTTGGGGATCGCATTGCCAACGACGCAGCGCACGCCGAAAGTGGCATAGGCCTGAGTATAGCTTAGCGGCACGTTGATACCGTAGTCCGAGACATCGGAAGTGCCACTGAAATCGATATCGATACCATTCTCGCCGGTACTGAGCGCAGCAACCAAGTCGATCGGAGTCTCATAGCCGTCGATGCGCATGGCATGGGTCCAGCTGCCCTGGGGTAGTCTGCGCGCCTCTTCGAGCATGGTCTGGTGCGAGGTTTCAACGATGTGATCGGCGAGCGAGCCAAGATCGTCGAGACCGAACTCATCCATCATGGCGAGTAGACGTTGGCTGCCGGTGTCGTTGCAGGCGGCAAGCGAATAGAAATCGCCCTCGAGCTGCTCCGGCTCCCGCACATTGGCGCGCGCGATGTCGATCAGGGTTTGGTTGACCTTGCCGTGATCGAGCAACTTAAGGATGGGTACGTAAAGTCCTTCCTCAAACACCTGCCGGCCGTCGGGCCCAAAACCGAGCCCACCAACATCGACGACGTGTGAGGTCGAGGCGAACAACGCCACCAACTCGGCGCCACGGAATGTCGGGCTGACTACAGTGAAGTCGTGCAGGTGACCGGTAGCGAGCCAAGGGTCGTTGGTGATATAAGCATCACCGGGTCGCATGCCGTCGAGCCCGTACTTCTCCAGAAAATGGCCGACAGAGACGGCCATGGCATTGACATGCCCCGGCGTGCCGGTGATGGCTTGAGCCAGCATGCGGCCCTGTAGGTCGAAGACCCCGGCCGAGAGGTCGCCGGCCTCGCGCACGGTATTGCTGAAGGCGGTGCGGATCAGGGTCTGCGCCTGTTCCTCGACGACGGCAATCAGCCTGTCCCAGAGCAGCTGAGTGCGGATGCTCGCCAACGCGCCGTTGGTCATGCTTCCTCTCCCTGCTCGTGGCGACGCATGACAATGGCACCTGCGCTGTCTATCGACGCCTCGAACCCTGTCGGTACGACCGTAGTCGTCTGCACTTCCGCGATCAAGGCGGGACCCATGAGGCAAGTGCCGGGGCGCAGTTTGTCGCGCCGGTAGAAGGCGGCATCGACGAAGGCGGTGCGTTGGCAGTCGAACAGGGCTTTGGTGGTCTCAGGTTTGCCTGCCTCGCATGCCGGCTGCCGTGACACTGGTGCTGGTGCCTCGACCTCGGTTGCTAGTTCTAGCGTCCAGGTCAAGACCTCGATGTCGACGCCGGGAATGGTGCGGCCGTAATGGCGGCGATAGGCTGCCTCGAACGCCTCATGCAGCGTGTCCGCACAGAAAGGATCAGGCACGGCGACTGAGATCTCGTGGCCTTGGCCGTGATAGCGCATCTGAGCGCTGCTACTGGCGCGCAAGGTTGCTTCCGGCGCGCCAAGGCGCACCACCGCCTCCGCCGTGGCACGCATCTCACCGAGTAGGCGCTGTGCCGCCGTCGCATCGAAACGGCTCAGGCAATCGAACTGGCTACGCACTATTTCGTAGGCTATCGGTGCTTTAAGAAAGCCAATTGCCGAGCCAACGCCTGCATCCGCCGGCACCACCACCTCGTCCATACCGAGCTTATCGACGAGCTGAGCGGCATGCAATGGTGCTGCGCCACCGAAGGCGACTAGCGTGCGTCCTGCCATATCCTTGCCGAGTTCCACCGCGTGTACTCGTGCGGCGCTCGCCATGGTCTCCTCGACCACCTCCGAGAGCGCGAAGGCGGCCAGCGCGGGCGTCATCTCCAACGCTTCGCCCAGGCTGTCGCCTAGCGCCTCGGCAGCTTTGTCTGTAGCGAGCGGCATGTCACCGCCAGCGAAGTCTGCGGCGTCGATGCGCCCGAGCATCAGATCCGCGTCCGTGACCGTCGCATCGATACCGCCACCGCCATAACACGCCGGCCCAGGTGTCGCGCCGGCGCTGTCCGGGCCGACCCGCACCCGGCCCAGCGAGTCGACGCGGGCAATCGAGCCACCGCCGGCGCCGATCTCCACCATTTTTATCACCGGGATGCTTAGTGGCAGGCCACTGCCCTTGGTGAAGCGATAGGCGCGTGCCACCTCGAAGCTGCGTGCAGTCTGCGGCGCGCCGTTGTCGATCAGACAAATCTTGGCGGTCGTGCCGCCCATGTCGAAGGAAAGCACTCGGTCGAGACCACGCTCAGCGGCGATACGGCTGGCCAGAATGGCACCACCTGCCGGTCCCGATTCGACCAGGCGCACGGGAAAGCGTATCGCCGTCTCCAGGGTCGTTAGCCCACCGCTCGACATCATCATGAGTAGTGGACAGGTGAGGGCGTGCCCGCGTAGACATTCGGCTAAGGCACCCAGATAGCGCGCCATGATCGGCTGCACGTAGGCGTTGGCGCAGGCCGTCGACAGGCGCTCATATTCGCGAATTTCCGGACACACCTCGGACGACAGCGTGACGGGAATGTCCGGGTGCGCATCGCGCAGTATTTCGCCGACGCGGCGCTCGTGGGCGTCATTGGCGTATGAGTGCAAGAAACCGACGGCGATGCTCTCGATGCCGTAGCGTACGATCTCCGGACTCAGCGCCATGACCCTCTCCTCGTCGAGGGTTATCACCGGTATGCCCTTCGCGCTCATGCGCTCGCGCACCGGCCAGCGCAGGTACCGCGGCACCAGCGGCGTCGGCTTCTCGACATTGATGTCGTATTGCTGGAAGCGGTTCTCGTAGGCCATCTCGACCGAATCACGAAAGCCCTCGCTGACGATTAACGCCGTACGCGCGCCCTTGCGTTCGATAATGGCGTTGGTGGTGAGCGTCGTGCCATGTAGCACCAGCCCGACCGCTTCGGGCGGCACATCAGCCGCAGCGAGCACCGTTTCGACGCCGCTCATGACACCGTCCTCAGGCGCTGCTGGTGTGGTCGGCACTTTGCGCGTGACGATCTCGCCGCCATGCGCCAAGGCCACATCCGTGAATGTGCCGCCGATATCGACGGCAAGCCGCGTCGTTCCCGCGTGTGTCATGCGATCCTCACCACCCGAACGGGAGTGATGCTACACGCTGGCGCGCCCTTAGGAACCGGAATTGTTGCCGTGGCCGGGGTTTGTTAGGGTGGTGGCACCCAAACAGGAGTGCACCCCAAGCGACATTTGCTCATTCCCACCGCGACCCGCTCACTAACCCTGGCCGGCGTCGCCCGCGGGAACAGTGTCCCGCAACCCACAGCCAGCTGTTGGAGCGAGGGCGTGATGGACGTTGGTGGCCCAGCCCAACATGTCGCTCGAGGTCTTCGCCGACAGCCCGCTGGAGCGGTGCAAGATAGTCATGCTAGAGAGACGGCCACGAATCGCCAAGAGGGGACACACCATGGCCGACAAGGTTGCATTGATCACCGGTGTCACGGGCCAGGACGGCTCGTTGCTGGCCGAGCTGCTGCTGGACAAGGGTTATGTGGTGCATGGTATCAAACGGCGCTCGTCGTCATTCAACACCCAGCGCGTCGACCATCTCTATGTGGACCCGCATACGGAGGACACGCGCTTCCTCATGCATTACGGCGACATGACCGACGCCACCAACCTGATTCGCATCTTGCAGGAAGTGCAGCCCGACGAGATTTACAATCTCGCCGCCCAGAGCCACGTCCAGGTGAGTTTCGAAACTCCAGAATATACTGCCAATGCTGACGCGCTTGGCACGCTACGCCTGCTGGAGGCGATGCGCATTCTTGGCCTTGGCGACAGCACGCGGTTTTATCAGGCCTCTACCTCTGAGCTTTACGGCAACGCGGCCCCGCCGCAAAGCGAGACCACACCCTTTCAGCCCCGCAGTCCCTATGCCGCGGCTAAGCTCTATGGCTACTGGATCACCGTCAACTACCGCCAGGCCTATGGCCTGCATGCCTCGAACGGCATTCTCTTCAACCACGAGAGTCCCGTGCGCGGTGAGACCTTCGTTACACGCAAGATCACCCAGGCAGTGGCCGCCATCGCCGCCGGCATTCAGGAGACGCTTTATCTCGGCAATCTCGATGCCAAGCGAGACTGGGGTCATGCGCGCGATTATGTCGACGGCATGTGGCGCATGATGCAGCAGAATGAACCGGACGATTACGTGCTGGCGACCGGCGAAGCGCACTCGGTACGTGAGTTCGTCGGTCTCGCTTTCGAGGTCGCCGGAACACGTATTGCTTGGCAAGGCAAGGGCTTGGAAGAGATCGGCACGGATGCCAACAGCGGCCACGTTCTGGTTCGCGTCGACGCCCGGTATTTTCGCCCCACCGAAGTAGATCATCTATTCGGCGATCCGAGCAAAGCGGAGCGGGTGCTCGGCTGGAAAGCAACGATAACATTGCGCGAGATGGTGCAGGAAATGATCAAAGCGGATCAGGCAGCACTGGCCGAAGGATGAGGACCTGTGGTCGGCAAAAACCCAAGATGTGGTTGCTGAATATGCTACGTAAGCTGATAACTACCGCCTCGCGATTAATTGACTTTCATAGTCACCGGCAACCCTTGCAGCACCGTATTGGCATTCACCAGCACTATCAGAGAGGCTGCTAAGAAAAGCGGTTGAAGAATCCGGTCTCGAGACAGCGCCCTTCGTCGATGATGCCGAGCCGGTCTAGTTCACGTTCGCCACAGTCCCCAGAGTGTCACCAATCTTCCTGTTGAGTACCAGGTCGGCGTGGCCGTCGAGGTCGGTGGGCTCCCGGTTGAGGATAACAAGAGCCGCGCCGTTGCGCTTGGCGAGCACCGGAAAGCCGGCGGCCGGGTAGACCACCAGCGATGAGCCTACGGCGAGGAACAGATCGCAGGTGAGTGTTGCCTCTTCGGCGGCACGTAAGGCTGCCTCAGGCATGGCCTGGCCGAAGGAGATGGTTGCGGTCTTGACGATGCCGCCACAGGCCTTGCAGGTCGGTAGGGTACCCTCGCCCAGAAAGGCCTCCCGGATCGGCACCAGCTCGTAACGCTCGCCGCAGTTTAGGCAGCGGGCGTAGGTGGTATTGCCGTGCAGCTCGATAACCCGGTCACCTTCGGCGCCTGCGGCCTGGTGCAGGCCGTCGATGTTCTGGGTGATCACCGCAGTCACCTTGCCGCTGCGCATCAGCGAGGCGACGGCGCGATGGCCGCGATTGGGCTCGGCGGCGGATAAGGTGGGGTCAATCTCGAACTTGCGTCGCCAGGCTTCGCGCCGCGCGTCCTCGGAAGCCATGAACTCGCGGAAGTCGATGGGGCGGAACTTGTCCCAGATGCCGCCCGGGCTGCGGAAGTCTGGAATGCCGGATTCGGTGCTGATGCCAGCGCCGGTGAAAGCCACCACGCGCGCGGCGCCGGCAAGCATGTCGCTCAGGCGCTCAAGATCGGCATCGGGCATGGTCGCATCGTAACGCTCTTGAGAATTCCTCGGCAAGCGGGCAAATAGCGTTGCCATGGACGAAGACGACAAGCACCAGCGCTGGAAGCGCTATTACGCCAGCACCAGCGAGCGGCCGCCGCGCAAGACGCTGTTGCTGGCGCTGGAGCGCTTTCGCGCCGAGGGCCTGCACGGCGGGTGCGCCATCGATCTCGGCTGCGGCAGTGGCCGGGACACCATCGCCTTGCTGCGCCTGGGCTGGCGGGTGCTCGCGATTGATGCTGAGCCGGAAGCCTTCGCGGCGCTCGGCGCCCGTGAGGATTTGCCGGTGGACGCGGCGTTGGAGACGCGCATCAACCGCTTCGAGGACGAAGACCTGCCGCCCGCCGACTTGATCAACTCGAGCTTCGCGCTGCCTCTGGTGCCACCGCAAGATTTTCCGCGGCTCTGGCAGAATATTTGCGGCGCGCTGCGCCCCGGTGGGCGTGTTTCGACCCAGTTTTTTGGCCCCAAGGACGAATGGCACGGCGATCCCACTATCACCTTTCACACGCGAGCCGAGGCTGAGGCACGTCTCGATGGCCTGGAGGTCGAGATGCTCGACGAGGAAGAGGACGAATCGCCGACTCCGCGGGGCAAGACCAAGCATTGGCACCTTTTCCACATCGTCGCGCGACGAGCGCCATGAGCCAGGTTGATGGAGCAGCGCGGCGTCATAGGGCCACAGGTGGGCCGGCCCTTCTCCGCCAGGGCTTTCGCCCTTTCTTTCTCTTTGCCGGCATATGGGCGCCTCTTGGGCTGGTGCTGACCTTTGCCCGCCTGCAAGGCTGGATCGCCGTGCCCAGTGCCTTCGATCCTCTGGCTTGGCATTTTCACGAGATGCTCTACGGCTACGTCGCCGCAGCTATCGCCGGGTTCCTGTTGACCGCAATTCCCAACTGGACCGGGCGCATGCCGCTGCACGGCATGCCGTTGCTCGCACTCGCCTCGCTGTGGCTGGCTGGACGGCTGGCGATGGCAAGCTCGGGCCTCATCGGCGCAGGGTTGGCGGGAATTGTCGATGTGACCTTCCTTGCAGCGCTAGTTGCGCTGGTGCTGCGCGAAATCACCTCAGGCGGAAATTGGCGTAATCTGCCGGTTGCAGCCATCGTCGGGCTTTTCGCGTTGAGTAATCTGCTGAGCCATGCCGAGGCCCTAGACTGGCTGCCGGACGATGGCCTTGGCAAGCGGCTCGGCATTGCCGTCGTTATCGCCCTGATCTCGCTGATCGGGGGACGCATTACGCCGAGCTTCACGCGCAATTGGCTCGTCAAGCAAGATGCGAACTCCCTGCCGGCGCAATTCGGTGTCGTGGACAGGTTGGCTCTGGCATTGACACTGACGGCCGTGCTGGTCTGGGTCATCGCCCCTGACACGTCGGTCGGCGCCATTCTGCTCGCCGCTGCCGCTCTGGCCAGCATCCTGCGTCTTGTGCGTTGGCAAGGCTCTGCGACGCGCTGCGAGCCGTTGCTGCTGGTGCTGCATGTGGGCTATCTCTGGATCTCGGTCGGCCTTGCTCTGCTGGCGTTGGGCCATTGGCTGATCGGGCTGCCCGAAACCGCGGCGTTGCACGCGCTTACCATCGGTGCCATGGGCACGATGACGCTGGCGGTGATGAGTCGCGCTACCCTCGGCCACACGGGGCGGGCGCTAGTGGCGGGACCGGGCCTGACCGCAGCCTTCGCGCTGATCTCCCTAGCCGCGACCAGCCGTGTCCTGGCCGTGGTCTGGGACAGTGCCGCACAGCTGCTACTGATGCTGACGGCGGCAAGCTGGATCGGCGCCTACCTGTGTTTTCTGGCAGTATGCGCGCCGATGCTGCTGGGCAGGAAATAGGGGAACGGAGCCATGGAGCAACTGCCGCTCGACGGGGGCTGGCCACTGACATGAGCTGGCAAAAGGAAGTTGTCGAGATCGAGCGTAAGCGTGCTCTGGCGCTCGAATTGGGTGGCGAGGATAGCGTCGCGCGCCAGCATGCAAAAAACCGCCAGACCGTGCGCGAGCGTATCGCCATGCTGGTCGACGACGGCTCGTTCCAGGAGATAGGTCCCGGCGCTGGCGGTGCGGAACGGAGCGAGGGCGGCTCGCTGAAGTCCTTCACGCCGGCGAACTTTGTGCTCGGCTTTGCCACCATAGATCAGCGCCGCTGCGTGGCCGGTGGCGAGGATTTTACGGTCAAGGGCGGTTCGCCCAACGAAGCGGGTTTGCGCAAGAGCGTCTATGCGGAACAGCTAGCCCTGCAATACCGCGTGCCGCTGATCCGCTTGCACGAGGGTGGTGGTGGCAGCGTCGGCGGTACGGGCTCAACCTCCGCCGGTCCGCCCGTCTTCTCTGGCCACCGCTTCCGCACTGTCGCCGAGACCTTATCAGCTGTGCCCGTCGCAACCGCCGCGCTTGGCCCGGTGGCGGGACTGCCCGCTTCGCGCCTGGTGGCGGCGCATCTCTCGGTGATGTCGAAGGAGACGGCACAGGTGCTAGTCGCCGGGCCCGCCGTGGTCAAGCGCGCCATCGGCGAGGACATGACTAAGGAGGAGCTCGGCGGGGCGCAGATCCACACGCGCAACGGCGTCATCGACAACGCGGCGGAAGACGAGGCCGATGCGCTCGGCCAGATCCGGCACTTCCTCTCCTACCTGCCGCAGAACGTCTGGGAGCTGCCGCCCGTCGCGCCTTGCGATGATCCGCGTGAGCGCCGCGAAGAGGCACTCTTGGACATAATTCCGCGCGAGCGGCGCAAGCTCTACAACATGTGGACACTGCTTGGACTGGTACTCGATCACAACTCATTCTTCGAGATCGGCGCTGGCTACGGACGCGGGATTATCACTGGACTTGCCCGCATGAATGGGCAACCTGTCGGTGTGTTGGCTAATAATTGCCGCTATCTCGCCGGCGCCATGACGGCGGATGGCTCCCACAAAGTACGCCGTTTTGTCGAGCTTTGCGAGACCTTCCACCTGCCCGTGCTGAGCTTTGTCGACGAGCCTGGCTTCATGATCGGCAGCGAGGCGGAGAAGGCGGCAACGATCCGCCACGGCACCAGCGCCGTGCTATCGGTGGCCGCCTGCAACGTGCCCTGGGCCTCGGTGGTGGTGCGTCGCTCGTTCGGCGTGGCGCAAGCCGCCCATTACGGTAACGGTGCCTATGTGCTCGCCTGGCCGTCGTCGGAAAGCGGTCCGCTACCCGTAGAAGGCGGCGTCGCCGTGGCTTATGGGCGCGAGATCGCCGTGGCGCCCGACCCGGAAGCGCGCCGGCGGGAACTCGAGGAGCAGCTCGCTGCGCGCCAGTCACCTTTTCCCCGCGCTGAAGCGTTTTCCAGCCACGACATCATCGATCCGCGAGAGACCCGCGCCCGGCTCTGCGACTGGATCGAATGGACCCAGCCGACGCTTGAGGCACTGAAGGGGCCGAGCCGTTTCCTGCTGAGGCCTTGACAGCTAACGCCCGAGTGACGAGCCTGTGTCTGGCAGTGGCGTAAAGGGCGGGCCATGACGGCGCAGGAGAGCAAAAAACCAGACCGAAAGAAACTGACCCAGGCGATCAAGGCGCAGGCTCTGAAAGTCGGCGGTGATGTTGTCGGCGGCGCGCCTTTGCTGAGCGCGGGGTCTCAGCCTCGACCAAGAAATATGTCGAGCGCAGAAAGGTCGAGTAACAGAAAAAATGAAGATCGCGAGGAGTTAGTGCGCCATGAAACCTGTCTGTCTAGTAATCGGTGCTGGTGCCGGGATCGGCGGCAATGTCGGTAAGCGCTTTGCGCGCGAGGGCTATCATGCTGTGCTTTGCCGGCGTACTGATCAGGAGGGGTTGGACACGCTGGTAGGCGCTATCGAAAGCGAAGGCGCCTCGGCCTCAGGCTTTCTGCTTAACGCCATCGAGGCGGATAGCATCGAGGATCGGGTGGCGGCCGTTGAGACCGAAATCGGTCCGATCGAAGTTGTGGTCTACAATCTCGGCGCTCAGATCGGTGATCGGGCACTGGCCGACACCACGGACAAGGCCTTTGAGATGGGTTGGCGCCTTGCCACTTTCGGCCTCTTCCGCGTCGCCTCGAGCGTTTGCCCGCGTATGGAGGAGCGCCGTAAAGGCACTATATTAGTGACCTCGGCAACGGCCGCGGTGCGCGGAAATAAAGGACAGCACTCCCACGCGGCGGCCATGGGCGGTCGGCGCATGCTGTGTCAGTCTCTCAATGCGGAGTTCGCGCCCAAAGGCATCCACGTTGCCCATATCATCATCGACGGCGCCGTGGACGCCCCCGACACTCTTGGTCGCATGCTGGGCCCGGAGAAGTTCCAGGAGCTGCGCGAGGCCCGTGGTCTGGAGCATGACGGGCTGCTGCTGCCGGAAAAGGTAGCCAACACCTATTTTCACATCTCGCAACAGCACCGCTCGGCCTGGACGCACGAAATTGACATGCGGCCGTTCTCCGACTTGCCCTGGTGGAATCACTGAGAGCCATGAAGCTCTACATGGTGCCGCTGGCACCTAACCCGACCAAGGTGATGCTCTACATTGCCGAGCGCGGCTATCTCGGGACCGACCTCGGCATCGAGCAGGTCATGGTCAACACCCTCAAGGGGCACCACCGCGACCCTGAGCATTTTGCGCGTAATCCCTTCTGCACCCTGCCGGTGCTGGAACTCGACGACGGCTCCTACCTGATCGAGTCGCTTGCGATCATGGAATATCTCGAGGAGCGCTTCCCTGAAGGCGCTCTGCTGGGCGATGATATTCTTGCCCGCGCCCATGCCCGCGATCTCGAGCGCGTGGTCGATCTGCGCGTCGCCATCCCCATGGCAAGGTACGCGCATGCCACGAAGTCCCCCCTGGGTTGGCCGCCCGATCCTTCGTTGGCAGCTGAGATGGAAGAGTCGCTGCAATCACCGCTCAACTATCTCGAGATTCTGCTCGGCGATGGTCGACCCCTGCTGACGGGTGAGAGGGTCTCGATAGCGGATTGTACCTTGCAGGCCGCGCTGCAGTTCCTGCGCTTCATTGAAGCCGATTTACTCGGCGGGCAGCCGAATTTGCGCGCCTGGGATGTTCGCTACCGGGCTAGGAAAGCCGCTGCTGACGTCCTCAAGTGGTAATACCGAAGAAACTCGCGATCTCGCCCACCTGAGCGGCTAGCATGGCATGGCCATTTTGCGTCGCCGCGCCGCGCTCGGCGGCGGTGGCGAGGAGCGGCGTCGGGCGGTCGAGCAACACCACGTCGATAACCAGCATGTCGCTGGCGAGGTCAGCGGCAGGTACAGGCATGGGATCGGATTCGGCCATACCCAGCGGGCTCGCGTTGACCACCACATCGTGGCCGGCGACCCGTGGCGCGGCTACTTCGGTTGCGATGGCCGGAAAGGCAGAGGACAGGTCATCGGCAAGGATGCGGGAGCGTTTCGAATCTAGGTCCGAGATGCTGAGCCGGGCGATGCCAGCCTCGGCGAAGGCAAAAGCGATGGCCCTGCCGACGCCGCCGGCACCGACCTGAAGCACCGAGCGCCCGGCGAGATTATGACCCTTCGCGCGTGCAGCCGCGGCGCAGCCGCGACCGTCGAACATATCGCCGATCCAGCATTCGTCCAGTTCCGGTTTGGCCGCATTGATGGCGCCGACCAGTCGCCCATTGGGCGCTAGCTTGTCGACGAGCCCGACCATGGGCAGCTTGTGCGGGATGGTGAAGACCAGGCCAGCGAGATTGCCGATCGTGCGCAGGCCAGCAAAGCCCTGCGCCAGCTCGTCTGCACCAATGCGCATAGCAACCATCACTCCGTCATGGTTGCGCTCGCGAAACAGCGCGTTGAAGCGCCCAGGCGAGCCCACCTGCGCCACCGGGTCACCAAGGATAGCGTAGACCGCAGTCTTGCCGCTGACGTAATCCGCCATCAGTCCATAGCCCCGAGTTTGGCCCAATCGCTGTAATTCGCGCGGAAGTTCTGCAACGAGCGCCAGACCTTGGCGAAGCCCTCATCGGCCGCGGCCTGTTCCTCGGCCACCACTATCCATTGCTCTTCGAAGGCCTGCATCATCTCGGGCGGCCAGCGGTGTATGGTGACGCCCTCGGCGGCTATCTTCTTGAGAGCTTCGGTTTGGGCCGCCTCGCCCGAGGCTAGGCTGTCCACCACCGACTCGCTGCACGCTGTTTCGATCAAAGTGCGTTGGCGTGGCAACAGCGCGTTCCAGTGGTCCAGATTGACAATGAACTCGCCCATATTGGCCGGCTGGTGCCAGCCAGGCAGATAGTAATGCTTGGCGATCTGGTAAAAGCCGAGGTCGTAGTCGATGGCGGGCATGGAGAACTCGGTCGCATCGATGGTGCCGAGTTCGAGTGCAGTATAGATGTCGCCGCCGGCAATAATTTGGGTGGAGGCGCCGAACTTCTCCAACACCCGCGCACCAAAGCCGAGATAACGCACCTTGAGCCCGGCAAAATCCTCGGTCGAAGCGATCTCGGTGCGGAACCAGCCGGAGCCGTCCTGGGGCACGAAGAAGCAGACCAGCGGGTGGACGTTGTGCGGATGGTAGAGCTCTTCGTAAAGCGTTTGGCCCTCGCCATAGCGCATCCAGGCCATCAACTCGTTGAACATCGGCCCGAAGGGAACGGAATTGAAGACCTGCGCCGCAGGCATCTTGCCGGCCCAGTAGCCTGATGCCGCCCAACCTGCATCAACCGAGCCAGCGGAGACCGCATCGAAGACCTCGAACGCTGGCACCAGGGCGCCGGGCTCGAAGAACTTGAGCGCGATCTCGCCGCCGGAGATCTCGGCGAGGCGGTTTTGAAAGCGTATACCGCCTTCCCCTACCAGCGTCAGGGTGCTGGGAAAGGTGCTGGCGACTTTCCAGCGCACGGGTGCCGCTGTCTGCTCCGCTGCTGGCGCTCCAGCCATGGGCGCCGGCGCAGGCACTGCCGCCCCGCCGCCGCCCCAAAGGCCGATCCCGACTCCTACCGCGAAGCTGATGAGGCCGGTCGCAATTGCTACATTGTTCATGATCCTACCTCCGGCGCAAAGTCGTAAAGCGCTGCCGGGTTGTCGACGAGAATGCGCTGCAGCAGCGCATCTTTAGCGGTCCAGGCAGCGAGGGCGTCAAGCAATGCTGCATCGTTCGGCATCGGGCTGGTGCCGAGATCCGGGTGCGGCCAGTCGGTGCCCCAGACCAGACGCTCTGGCGCGGCTGCTATCAGGGTCTTGGCCAAGGGTGCTGCCATCGGCCAGGGCGCTCCCCCGAAATCGATACGGTAGGCTCCCGACAGCTTGACCCAGCAACGCCCGCCTTCGAGCAGGCTGAGCAGACTGCGAAAGCCCGCCGGCTCGGCCTCGGCTATGGCGTCGAAGCGCCCCATGTGATCGATCACCACGTCCACCGGCAGGCCGGCGAGGCGCGGCGCCAAGCTTGCGATCGCGTCGCCCGTGACCATCACCTGAACGTGCCAGCAATATTCCGCAACCCGAGCAGCCATGGTCTCGAAAGCATCTGCAGCCACGCCGCCGCTGCTGACCAGATTGAAGCGGATGCCGCGAAAGCCGATCGAATGCAAGTACTCGATCTCGCTGTCATGCACGTCAGGCGCCAGCACAGCCACGCCGCGCCCACTCTCGCCGAGGCGCTCGACGGCCTCGGCCGTGCAGGCGTGGTCGAGGCCGTAGATGCTCGGTTGTACGACTACCGTGCGGCTTAAGCCAAGGCTGAGGCGCAGCGCGATATAGTCCTCGTATAGCGCATCGGCCGGCACGTAGTCGGCTGCGGTGATCGGCGCATGGCGCTCGGTGGGGCCGAAGATGTGCATGTGACAGTCGCATGCGCCCGCCGGCACCCGCGCACTCCCCGCATAGACGCTCACGACCTGTTATTCTCGGGGATCACCTTGGCCGCGCCTTTTTCTATATCCCAGCCGACGCAGGAGCCCTGGCCGCCCGGGGTCGGGGAGGCATAGGCCAGGTCCACTGAGGTGGGTGGGAAGGCACGGTACAGCGGCGCCCGCGCGAAAGAGCGGTAGGCGACCGGGGCCTCTGACTTCAGGCCCTGGGCCGCAACGCCCGCCACACTGGTCGCCACTAAGGCTGCTGCCAATATCTGGATGGTGACACGCAGCATAGGCTTAACCCCCATCGTCTTGCCCCTTTCGTGCGCCAAAGCCTAACACAGGGTGCCGCAAAAATAGCATCCTGCGCAGGCCTGTCATGCTATGCAATGGCAGCGGCGAGGAGGCGGGACGGGGCCATGAGCGAAGATGAGATCTGGTGGCGCGAGCGCGACGAGGGTTTGGGCGTGGCCCAGGCTCTAAAGATGCGGCGTCTGCACCGCGAGCGGAGCGCGCACCAGGAGATTGAGGTCTGGGAGCATGCGGTGCTCGGCCGCGTGCTGGTGCTGGACGGGCTGATCCAGGCCTCGCAGGCCGATGAATTCCTCTATCACGAGATGGCGCTGCACGTGCCGCTGCTGGGTCGCCACCGCGAGCGCGCCTCGGTGCTGATCGTCGGCGGGGGCGATGGCGGTGCCTTGCGCCAGGCCCTGGTCCATTCTTTTGTTGCGCGCGTGGTCATGGTCGAAATCGATGCGCGCGTGATTGAGGTATCCAACCGCTTTCTCGGCCTCGCCGAGGACGGTGATGACCCCCGCGCCGAGATCGTGGTGGCGGACGCCGGCACCTATTTGCGTGAGGCGCGGGCGGGCGTTGAGCGCTTTGACGTCATCCTGCTCGACCTCACCGAGCCGGTCGGCCCCTCAGGCGGTTTGTTCGGCGAAGCGTTCTGCCACGATCTCGCCGCGTGCCTCGCTGAGGGTGGGGTGGTGGTCGATTCCGACAGCCTGTTTCTCACCACCGACGGACCACGCTTCTTACAGGAGTTGTGCAACGACGGTGCGCCTAATTTGGTCAGTCTTATGCGCGTGCACCGCCTACTGCCCCATCTCGCGGCCTACCGTTCGGTGGTGCCCATCTATCCGGGCGCGGATTTCGGTTTCTTCCTGTACAGCGCTGACGGGCACGACTATTCAAATCCGGTGTCACACTATGCTGGGCGCCATTATACGCCCGACATTCATCGCGCCGCCTTTGCGTTGCCCCCCTGGTGGCGGACGCTGTTGGGGAGACAAGAGGGAGACGAGGCATGACAGCCGGGCCGGAACAAACCTATTTCGACAATCTCGCGGCTGGGCGTCTGCGCCTACAGTGCTGCGATGACTGCAGCGAATGGGTGTTCTATCCGCGCGCCGTCTGCCCCCATTGTGGCAGTGAGGCATTGGTCTGGCGCAAACCCTCGGGCCGCGGCACGGTCTACTCGACCAGCATCGTGCGCCGCAAGCCGAACCAGGGCGGCGACCACAATGTGGCCTTGATCACTCTCGAGGAGGGCGCGCGCCTGATGAGCCGGGTCCAGGGTATCGCGCCGCAAGAGGTAAGCATTGGCATGGCCGTCGAGGCCGAGATCATTCAGGAAGACGAGGCGGCCCTACTCGTCTTCCGCCCAGCCGTGGGAGCTGGGCAATGAGCGGCACCTTGCGCGCGGCGAGCATCGTCGCTGGCGCCGGCACTTATGGCCTTGGCGAGATGTCCGGGTTGTCCGAGCTCGAGCTGCTGGCTGCCACGACACAGGCTGCGCTCGGCGATGCCGGCCTTGCCATCAGCGACGTGGACGCTGTGTTCTGCACCTCGATGCAGCTCAATATGGGCTCGCTCAGCCTTGCCGAATATCTCGGTATCAAGCCGAAGTTCTCCGATTCGACGGTGATCGGCGGCTCGTCCAACCTCTCCCAGGTGCTGATCGCCACCATGGCGCTGCAGGCCGGTATCTGCGATGTGGCTCTGATCGCCTATGCCAGCAACCAGCGCTCGGCAGCGGGGCGCCTGGTGTCGAGCTCGCGTCCGGACCCCTATGAGGCGCCCTACCGGCCGCGCCAGCCGATCACGTCCTACGCGCTGGCTGCGGCGCGGCACATGCACGAATATGGCACCACGCGCGAGCAGCTGGCGGAGATCGCCGTTGCCGCGCGGCAGTGGGCCCAGTTGAACCCGGAAGCCTTCTGCCGCGAGCCGACTTCGCTGGAGGAGGTGCTGGCGGCGCGCTTGATTAGCGATCCTTTCACGGTCCGCGACTGCTGCCTAGTCACAGACGGTGGCGGTGCCGTGGTGCTTACCCGGCCCGAGCGCGCGCCCGATCTGCCCAAGGTGCCGGTCTATGTGCTCGGCGTGGCCATGGCCCATTGGCACCGTTACATCACCAACATGCCCGATCTCACGGTCTCGGCAGCCACCGAATCCGGAGCACGGGCGTTCGAGATGGCAGGCTTGGACATTGCCGACGTCGATATAGTCGAGCTCTACGATGCCTTCACCATCACCACGCTGATGTTCCTCGAAGACCTCGGTTTTTGCGCCAAGGGCGAGGGCGGGGCGTTCGTCGAAGGCGGTGCCATTGCACCCGGCGGCAAGGTGGCCGTGAACACCAATGGCGGTGGGCTGTCGTGTTGCCATCCCGGCATGTACGGCATCTTCCCCTTCATTGAAGCCGTCCGCCAGTTGCGCGACGAATGCGGCGAGCGCCAGATCAACGGCGCCGAGGTGGCGCTTGTGCACGGCAATGGTGGTGTTTTCTCGAGCCAGGTCACGACTATCCTCGGAGGCCAGGATACGACATAGGGAGGCGATCATGAGCGAGACCAAAGGACGCTGCCATTGCGGTGCTGTATCGTTCGACATCTATGGTCCCATGCGGGGCGTCATTGAGTGCTACTGCGAGAGCTGCCGACGTGTCAGTGGCGGGCTCTGGCACGGTACAGCGGCTAAGTTGAGCAATATTGAGATCCATGACGCGGCTGGGGCACTAACTTGGTACCGCAGTTCCGACAAGGCGCAGAGGGGCTTTTGTAACAGATGCGGCTCGAGCCTCTTCTACCGCCGCGACGGTGGTGACCGCCTGGTCATCGCCGGCGGCAACCTGGAAGGACCAAGCGGTCTGGCCTTGGTCGCGCGCATCTTCACCGGCGAAAGCGCCGACTACGGCAACTGGCAGAGCGAGGCGCCCACCTTCGAGGCCTGGCCGCCGCCAGAGGTTTTAGCTGTCCCCGACGCGGACTAAGCGGGGTAGGCGGCACACGAATCTTGGAAATTGCAGGGGGTGCCGTGGGTTACGAGATTTCCTGTCTGGTCGACTGTCGCTGCCGACTGGGGGAGAGCCTAGTCTGGGATGCCGCTGGCGACAGGTTGTTATGGGCCGACATCACGGGCCGGCGCATTCATGTCTACACGCTAGCCTCGGCGAAGCATGAGGGCTGGAACTTTCCCAGCGAGGTCGGCGCTTTCGGGCTCTGCCCTGATGGGCGTCTGGTTGTGGGCTTACGCGACGGTGTCTCGCTTTTCGATCCGGCCAGTGGCGATTTGGAACCGCTGGTGGCGATCGAAGCGGACATGCCGCACACTCGGCTTAACGACGGCAAGGTTGGCCCCGACGGCGCCTTCTGGATTGGCAGCATGGATGACCGGCCCGAGCGCAAGCCTATTGCCGCGCTCTATCGCATCACGGCGGACGGCGCTTGCGAGCGTAAGATTGACGGCCTGATGGTCTCGAACGGCCTTGCCTGGAACGCCCAGGGCAGTCTGATGTTTCACAGCGACAGCGCTGCCAACCGCATCGATGTCTGGGAGTTTGATGCCGCCAATGGTACCATCGCCGTTCGCCGTGTTTATGCCGAGCCGACACCCGAGCAAGGCCGTCCGGATGGTGCCGCATGCGATATTGAAGGCGGCTATTGGAGCGCCGGGGTCTCGGCCGGCCGTCTCAACCGCTTTTCGCCGACCGGTGAGGTGATCGAGTCGATCTCACTTCCTGTCCCAGCACCGACCATGTGCTGCTTCGGCGGCGAAGACATGCGCACACTCTTCGTTAGCAGCCTGCGCGATGGCCGCGCGCCCGAGCTCATCGAGCGCTATCCCCTGTCCGGCAGCATTCTTATGTTGCAGGTCGACGTCGCAGGCGTTCCCGTTGGCCAATTCGGAGAATAAGCCATGTCCACCATTTTTCTGACCGGTGCCGCTGGCAATCTCGGGCGTGTACTCAGCGCCGGCTTGGCTGATGAGCACAAATTACGCCTCATGGACATCGTGACCGCTCGCCAGATACCGGATGGCGCGGTTTTTCGGCTGGCGGACCTCGCCGACAAGGACACGGTACTGGCGCTCTGCGAAGGTGTCGATGCCATCGTGCATTTCGGCGCTATTTCTACGGAAGCGAGCTTCGAAGAAGTCCTTGAGGCCAACTTGCGCGGCACTTATCACATCTTCGAAGGCGCCCGGCGTAACGGTGCGCGTGTGGTCTTCGCAAGCTCCAACCACGCCATCGGCTTTCACCAGCGCGACGAGGCGCTGACCGAGGACTGCCAGCTCCGCCCCGACAGCTATTATGGTCTATCGAAGGCCTATAGTGAGCTACTTGGGCGCACCTATTGGGATAAGTACGGGGTGGAGAACGCTTGCTTGCGGATCGGCTCCTGCTTTGCCGAGCCCGTCGACCGCCGCCAGCTTTACACCTGGCTGAGCTTTGCCGATCTGACCGCACTAGTGCGCTGCTGTCTCGCGGCCGACACTCTGGGCCATGCGGTTTATTGGGGTGTATCCGAGAATACCGGGCGCTGGTGGTCCGATCTGGCCCGGGAACAGATCGGTTTTTCGTCCGAAGACAGCGCTGACGCCTATGGCTCGATCGTCGAAGGCAGCGAGGACGATATGAATCCCGTCGCCAGGCGCTATCAGGGCGGCGCGTTTTGCGCAGATGGCTACTCGCGGAGCAGTCCCGCGCCACGGCAATTGTTCCGCGGCCGCGGTTGAGCGGCATTTTCCAGCAAGTCACGAAAGTGTTACACGCATTGGCTTGTGACGCAGGGCTCGCCACTGCTATGGTTATGTGTGTGAGTTTTCGTGACTGCCTCCTCCGGGATAGCAAGTCGAAGCTCTATAGAGAGACCCTGTCCGAAGGGATGGGGTAAACACTGGTGCGAGGAGGTACGTATGACGACGGGAACCGTGAAATGGTTCGATTCCGTAAAGGGGTTCGGATTTATTACACCCGAGACAGGTGACAAGGATGCTTTTGTCCATATTTCGAGCGTCGAGCGGGCGGGCCTGTCTACCCTGTCCGAAGGACAGAAGATCGAGTTCGACATGGTTGCCGATAATCGCGGCCGGATGGCAGCGGATAATCTGCGCGTGATTGACTGACGACGATATCGGTTGGCCGGGTCCTAGGTTCTAGGCGTGACAACCCGGCGTTCTTCCCACCTCGGGGCGCGCGCAATCTCGCGCAATTGCCACTGCTGCTGCTGATGGTCGCATACTCGGTCCTGAGCCTGTGGATTCTCGCTCAGCCGATCCTTGCACCGGCTTAACTCTCGACAAGGGCACAGCAAAGCCGTATCCGTCCCGGGCCCCATGGTTGCCTTTCCGACGTACCGCCTGTTTCTTGTTGTTGCCGCGTTGCTTTGTGTGCTCACTGGCGATGCTCAGGCAATTGACAAGGAGGATCCGCTGGAGCGTCGCCTGTCGGTCCGCGCCCTCGACCAGGCCTTTCCCGAGGCCGACGAGGTCGGCGAGATCAGCGGCCGGCCCGCGGTGGCGGAAGTGCTCATCGACGATGCCCTGGCGGGTTACGTGCTCTCGACCTACGACATCGATCCCATCGGTGGTTTCACCGGCCTCGCTTTCGATCTACTGGTCGGCATTGATCTGGATGGCCGCCTGCGCGGCGTGCATGTGATCGAGCACCACGAGCCGATCATCAGCCACAACGCCATCCCGCTCTCACGTCTGGATGGATTTTTGCTTCAGCTCTCCGGCTTTCCCGTGGATCAATCGCTGCGCAATGTACGCGAGGCCACCGATGCCATCTCGGGTGCCACGGTGAGCAGCAAGCTGATGCGCTCGGCGGTGCTGTCTTCAGCGCGCAAGATTGCTACGGAATACGGTTTGATCGACGGGCTGGAAACGGGCGTCAGCGTTGATATGAGGAGCTACGAGCCACGCGACTGGCAAACCCTGCTTGCGCTGGGCGCGGTGACGACACTCGCCGTGCCGAGCGAGGCTGGCGAGACCCTGGAGGTCTATGCCGCGATTACCACACCGCCCGGCATCGGCCGCAATTTTTTTGGCGGTAGCTGGCATACCTTCCATGTCTCGAAGCTCGGCACTGACGAGCACCTGCTCGTCCTCGCCGGTACCGGCAATCCGGCGCTGTTCCGCAAAAGGCCGCGCGGTGGTGAACCCTATCCCAATGTGCGCATTGTCCAGGACGGCAAAACCCTGCCGCTGAGCCGCGATAACAAGCTCGGTAAGCCCTCCATCATTGGTGACGGCGCGCCGTGCTTCAGCGAGCGAGTTATGTTCCGCCTCGGCGCCCGCGACGGCTTTGACGTGTTCAAGCCCTGGGCGTTCGAGTTCGATATCGGGGACGAAACCCACAGTCTACCCTACACGCTGCCCGCGCTTTTCGTGACCGGCAGCGACTTTGCATTGGAGGAGGCTGGCTACAAAGAGCCCACCTATGTCTTGTTCGGTCTGCTGCGCGGAAGCCTGCTCAATGACTGGCAAAGGGTCTGGGTGGCCCGGGCCGGCGATATCGTGGCTCTTGTAGGTTTGCTCACCACGCTTACGCTGATGTTGCTGTGGCAGGATCGCCTGGTCCGTGGTCGCCGTCTTTACCGCATGCTGCGCCTCGGCTTTCTGGCGGTGGTTCTGGTATGGCTTGGCTGGATCGTCGATGCACAGCTGACGATCCTCAACATCGTCACCTATGCGCGGATCATGGTCTCCGGCCTCGACCCGGCGCTGGTACTGCTCGACCCGTTAATCTTTCTGCTGTCGCTCTATGTGCTGGTCACGCTGCTGCTATGGGGTCGTGGCGTCTTCTGTGGCTGGCTTTGCCCCTTCGGCGCCTTGCAGGAGTTCGCTGGCGCCGTCGCGCGCCGTTTGCGCCTGCCGCGTGTCAAGATTCCGGAGAGCTTGGGTGAACGTCTGGTGACTGCCAAATATCTGGTGACATTGGTAATTTTCGGACTCGCCATATGGTCGCTCGACGCCGCCCAGGTGGCCGCGGAGGTGGAACCCTTCAAGACCGCCATCGTGGTCGGCTTCGCGCGTCACTGGCCCTACGTGCTTTATGCTGGGATCCTCCTTGTTCTCGGTCTCTTCATTGAGCGCTTCTTCTGCCGCTTTCTCTGCCCGCTCGGCGGCGCGCTGAGTCTTCTCGGGCGTTGGCACGTGATGCGCTGGCTCAGGCAACGCCCGCAATGCGGCAGCCCTTGCGCGGTTTGCCGCCAGATTTGTCCAGTCGATGCGATCCGCGGCGATGGCAGCATCGATATGAACGAATGTTTCCAATGCCTGGAGTGCCAGGTCGAGTATTTCGATGAGGGGCGCTGTCCGCCGCTGATCCAGCAGCGCAAGCGCGCTGCGCGGGCGGCGGCGACATAAGGGAAAACGGCGCTTTGCGTGCCCACCCATCTTTGCTATGCAACGGCCACTGCCATTGCGGGCGACAGGTACGTAGGGGATCCTTGTGAGAAAATCGATCGGACGGCTCGTCATCTTGGGGCTTTTCTGCGGGCTTGGGATGGCAACGGAATCCCCGGCCGCAAAACCCGACCCCCTGGCCGACCGCTTGACGCCGGACCGCCTGGCGCAAGCCTTTCCCGGCGCAGATCGCGCTCAACCGACGGATGGGCGCCCGCCTGCTGCCGAGGTTCTTCGCGACGGTGACATTGTGGGCTATGTCTTTTCGGTCGGCGACTTGGCCAAGCCGCGTGGCTACGGCGGCAGTCGTTTTGACATTCTGCTCGGCCTCGATATGCACGCCCGCGTCACCGGCGCAGTGCTGATTGCTGAGGACGAGCCACTACTGCGTAATCTCGGTGGGCGCGCGGCGCTGGAAGCGGCGCTTACCGGGCTGGTCGGCCTTGATGTGCTCGCGCCACGGCCTGCCGCACCCGAAGACTATGGCGGGCGTGCTGATATCAGCGTGTTGGCGCTGCTCGACGGTATCTACCGGGCCGGGCGCATGGTCGCGGTCTCGCGTGACCTGCTCGGTCCCGGCGCCCGCGAGGCCCGCCGCCTCGATCTCGTGAGCTTCCGCCCCCTCGATTGGGCAGGGCTGCGCGCCATTGGTGCGGTCCGCCGGCTGACGCTCAGCAATGGTGATGTCGCCGCCCATGCCGCAAAGCTTAGCAGCGGTCCAGCCGACATGCTTTTTGCTGACCTCGTTACGGCGCTCGCGACTCCGGCACTGATCGGGCGCAATCTGCTTGGCGCCGAAGCTCATGCCGCGGCCGGGCTCGCGGAAGGTGATTCACTTCTGCTCGTCGCAAGTGCCGGACGGGCCAGTCTGCGGCGGGGCGTTGCGACCCTTGCCGAAGCGCCGGTGTCAAGCGCGCTTAGCCTGCGTCAAGGCGGGCTGACGCTATCACTCAACGAGTTTGAGTCGGTTGCCCTGAACGGTGTCGCCGTGAGTGGTGCGCCGGCCATGGAGCAGCTAGTTCTGTTGCGAATTCCGGCGACGAGCGGCTTCGATGGTAGCCGGCCGTGGTTGCTGGAGATCGCCTTCGGCGGAGAAGCCCGGTTCGGGCTTGACTACGCGCCGCCGGCTGAGCTGGTGGTCGAGCCTATTCCGCGGCTCGTTGCCGCTGTCGATAATCGTGCCGCTGAGGTGCCGGCCCTTTGGCTCTCGGTGTGGAAGGACCAGGAAGCCAAGATCGCGGTGCTGCTGCTGGCGCTGGCAACCCTTTCGGCTGTGCTATTGGCCCAAAACCGGCTCGTCCGACACGCCCAATGTATGCGCTGGCTACGCGCTGTCTTTCTTGTCTTTTCGCTGGGCTGGATCGGCTGGTATGCAGGCGCGCAACTGTCGATCAGCCATCTCTTCACGATTGCCCGGGCGCCCTTCGAAGGCGGTGGGTTGGAGGCAATGCTGCTCGATCCCCTGACACTGATCGTGCTAGGCTTCGCGGGGCTTACCCTGCTGCTGCTCGGACGCGGCATATTCTGCGGCTGGCTTTGCCCCTTTGGCGCTTTGCAGGAGTTGCTCAACAAAGCTGCGCGGTGGCTTGGGCTGCGCCAGCGGCAACTGCCGGCTGCGCTCAACGAGCGGCTGTGGGCGCTCAAATATGTTGTCGCGATAGCACTAGTCGCGCTGGTCTTCATCGATCGGACCCCGGTCATACGCGCTGTCGAGATAGAGCCCTTCGACACGGCGATCCTGTTCGGCTTCGTGCGCGCCTGGCCCTATGTGCTGTTTACGCTCGCTATACTCGGTGTAGGGCTCTTCGTTGAGCGC
>Ga0187827_10001449_pt1 | contig 34874 bp, 41 predicted proteins | sample ETNtaG_39_FD_167969 | JGI IMG/M metagenome (GOLD analysis project Ga0187827, IMG submission 167969) | Marine microbial and viral communities from oxygen minimum zone, Eastern Pacific Ocean - ETNP2014_SV_150_PacBio MetaG (Illumina Assembly) | ecosystem: Environmental > Aquatic > Marine > Hypoxic...
AACCAGGGTCTGACGTTGCTTTATTAAATTCAATGATGCATGTAATTATAGAAGAAAATTTATTTAATGATAATTATATAAAACATCGCACATTAGGTTTTGAAAATTTCAAAAATCATTTGAAAGATTTTAATCCTGAAAAAATGAAAAAAATCAGCGGAATTGAACCTAAAGTCATAAAAGACGTTGCGAGACTTTTTGCAAAAACTAATAAAGGAATTATTTTTTGGGGAATGGGGATTTCCCAACATATTCACGGTACTGACAATGCTAGATGCTTAATTTCTTTAGCTTTAATGACCGGTAATGTAGGGAAAAGAGGTTCAGGGCTACACCCTTTGCGTGGTCAAAACAATGTACAAGGAGCTTCTGATGCAGGATTAATTCCAATGATGTATCCTGATTATAAATTAGTTGACGAAGACGATAATAAAAAATTTTATGAAAAATTCTGGAAAACAGATTTGGATCCTAATAAGGGCTTAACGGTTGTTGAGATTATGAATGCAATAAATGATAATCAAGTCAAAGGAATGTACATTATGGGTGAAAACCCAGCAATGTCTGATCCTGATTTGAATCATGCAAGAGCCGCATTACAAAAATTAAACCATCTTATTGTACAAGATATTTTTTTAACAGAGACTGCTACGTATGCAGATGTGATTCTTCCAGCTTCTGCTTGGCCTGAAAAAAATGGAACAGTAACTAACTCTAATCGACAAATTCAAATTGGTCGTAAAGCACTTATGTCCCCAGGGGAAGCAAAAGAAGATTGGTGGATTATAAATGAGATTGGTAAAAGAATTGGTTTAGATTGGAATTATAATCATCCAAAAGATATTTTTAATGAAATGAAAGAAGCAATGCCATCTTTAAACAATATTTCTTGGAAAAGACTAGAAGAAGAAAGTTCAGTAACCTATCCTTGCAATTCTCCTAATTCAAAAGGAGAGGAAATAGTATTTGGAGATAAATTTCCAACAAATGATGGAAAAGGAAGGTTTGTATTTGCAAGAGTTATTCCTCCAGATGAAGTGCCTGATGATAAATTTCCAATGATTCTAACAACCGGCAGACAATTAGAACATTGGCATACTGGAGCAATGAGTCGAAAAGCTTCAAATCTCGATGCCATAGAGCCTGAAGCTTCAGCATCTTTATCTCCCAGTGATATTGTTAGAAAAAAAATTCAACCAGGAGAAATGATTAAGATTTCTACAAAAAGAGGTTCAATTAATATTAGAGTTCGTGAAGATCGTGCTATTCCAGAAGGAGTTATATTTATTCCTTTTTGTTATAATGAAGCAGCAGTAAATCTTCTTACCAATCCTGCTTTAGATCCTTTTGGGAAAATTCCTGAATTTAAGTATTGCGCAGCTAAAATTCAACAATTATGATTTATTAATGATTAAAAAACTTTTGATGATTCTTCTTCTGAGCTTCCCTCTTGCTAATTGTTCTACTTTAAGTGAATGGAATGAAAAAGCTAAAGGAGATGGTGTTCCGTATATTCCAGGAGTTTAATTTTATTTACCAATAATTCTTGTCGAATAAATAAAAGAATTGTAAATGTGTTTTGTGCCGCGTTAGCTCATTTGGTAGAGCAGTTGATTTGTAATCATCAGGTGGTCAGTTCGATTCCGACACGCGGCACCATTTATTGTATATAAATATAATTAATTATTTTTTTTGAAGTGTTCGTACAAAGCTATTGAACATGCATTTGATATGTTTAAACTATCAATTTTAAAAAATAGATTTGGATTCATTGGTATAGAAATTATCCTATCACATTCTTTTTTTGTAAGTTTGCGCAAACCTTTGCCTTCAGCACCTAGAACCAATAAACATTTTTTAGGTATATCAAAGTTGCTATCTAAGTTTTTATTATTGACATCAAGGCCACAGACCCAGAAATTATTTTTTTTAAATTTTCTAATCGCATTAGATAAATTTGTAACTTTAACATAATTAACAACTTCTAAAGCTCCTGAAGCAGCTTTGGCCATTGATGGAGTAATATCAGGGGCATTATCTTTTGATACAATAACTGAACTACAATTAAAAAGTATACATGATCGCATTATAGAACCTATATTGTTTGGGTCAGTAACCTGATCAAGCATAACCACGACTTCTACTTTTTTGTTTATTGATTTATTCAATATTACATCGAGATCAGGCTGTATTAAACTTGACGTTGTGAGAACCATACCTTGATGTGTATTCTCGCCACCATATAATTTAAACATTTCTTTATTAGGTAAAATTAATATTTCATTTACTTTTTGTTTAATTATTCTAGTAATTATGCTTTTATGAGTTTGAGAAATTGCTAGTTTTTGATGTTTTCTGTTGGTATTATTAAGCGCAGCAATAACTGAGTGGAGTCCGTAAATTTCAGTAATTCCGCTATTTTTTGTCTTTTTTTTCTTAAAAAATTTCATAAAGATAATTTTATCATATTTGCAACTCAATTATTATAATCTAGATCTATACAAATTAACAAAATTTGTCTAAAAGGTCAGCGCTTTTAAGAGCATAATGTATTTTGCGTTGGTGGTAGCTGTTTTAGATTGACAATCATACTAATTACTTAGTATGTGCCATTTTCTTCGTTTTTTTGGAGGGGTGGTCGAGTGGTTAAAGGCAGCGGACTGTAAATCCGCCCGCGTGAGCGTACGTAGGTTCAAATCCTACCCCCTCCACCATAATTCGGAGGAATGGACAAAAGCGATGAGTGAGTGAGTCAGTAAGAGTGCGGGTGTAGCTTAGTGGTAAAGCTCCAGCCTTCCAAGCTGGCTACGAGGGTTCGATTCCCTTCACCCGCTCCAAAATTTTAATAACGGGGTTAAATATAAAATGGCTAAAGCAAAATTTGAAAGAAATAAACCGCATTGTAATATTGGTACAATTGGACATGTGGATCATGGGAAAACAACTTTAACTGCAGCTATCACGAAAGTTTTAGCTGAGTCAGGTGGAGCAGAATTCACGGCATTTGATCAGATTGATAAAGCACCCGAAGAAAAAGAAAGAGGAATTACAATTGCTACAGCTCACGTTGAGTATGAAACAGAAAAAAGACATTATGCACATGTAGATTGCCCTGGTCACGCAGATTATGTCAAGAACATGATCACTGGAGCTGCACAAATGGATGGAGCTATACTAGTTGTTAATGCCGCAGACGGTCCAATGCCACAAACTAGGGAGCATATTCTTCTTGCAAGACAAGTTGGTGTTCCAGCTCTTGTTGTCTATTTGAACAAAATAGATCAAGTTGATGATAAAGAATTAATTGATCTTGTTGAAATGGAATTAAGAGAACTACTTACTAAATATGAATTTCCTGGTGATAAAACCCCAATCATCAAAGGTTCAGCTTTAGCAGCTATGGAAGGCAAAAATGAAGAGGTTGGAAAAAATTCTATTTTAGAATTACTGAAAGCTGTTGATGAACATATTCCTCAGCCTGATAGACCAAAAGACAAACCTTTTATAATGCCAGTTGAGGATGTTTTTTCAATATCTGGAAGAGGAACAGTTGTCACAGGCCGTATTGAGCAAGGAATTGTAAAAGTAGGTGAAGAGATAGAGATTCTTGGAATTAGAGAAGCGCAAAAAACGGTTTGCACTGGTGTTGAAATGTTTAGAAAAATATTAGACTCAGGAGAAGCTGGTGATAATGTAGGTGTTTTACTCAGAGGAACTAAAAGAGAAGAAGTTGAAAGAGGTCAAGTACTTGCTAAACCAGGTTCAATAAAACCTCATACAAAGTTTAAAGTTGAATCATATATTCTAAAAAAAGAAGAAGGTGGAAGACATACTCCTTTTTTCTCAAACTATAGACCCCAGTTTTATTTTAGAACAACTGATGTAACTGGAACTATTAAATTACCAGAAGGAACAGAAATGGTAATGCCTGGGGACAATATTACTATGGAAGTTTCATTGCTTGCTCCAATCGCAATGGATAAAGGACTTAAGTTTGCAATTCGCGAAGGTGGAAAAACAGTTGGAGCTGGAGTAGTTACTGAAATTTCTGAATAGTTGCAGAGATCGCTCTAAAATGGTTTTGCAACTCTTAGATAGGAGTGTAGCTCAACTGGTAGAGCACCGGTCTCCAAAACCGGGGGCTGCGGGTTCAAGTCCTGCCACTCCTGCCATGATTAAAATGATATTATGAATATAGAAAAGAAAAAAACAAATCCTGCCCAGTTTGTAAGACAAGTTCGTCAGGAAATGCAAAAAGTTACATGGCCAGAAAAAAAAGATACTTTTATTTCTTCAGCAATTGTTATTATTTTAGTAATTCTTTTTTCTTTGTTTTTTTTAGTTACTGATCAAATTTGGTCCAAAGGCTTACGATGGATTATTGAAAAAGGTTCAGGATATTAAATGGGAAATCATCGCTGGTATGTTTTACACGCTTATTCAGGTTATGAAAAAAAAGTTGCTGATAGCATTATTGAACAAGCCAACAAACTGGGTATATCAGAACACATAAAAGAAGTGTCAGTTCCTACACAACATATTGTTGAAGTTAAAAGAGGAGTAAGAATAAATTCAGAAAGAAAAATTTTTCCTGGATATATTCTAATAAAAATGAAACTTAATGAAGATACTTGGCACATTATAAAAAATACTCCTAAATTAAGTGGATTTTTAGGCACTAAAGGCAAACCTATTCCTATTAGCAATGATGAAGCAAGAAGAATTTCTCAACAGGTAACTGATGGCGTTGAAAAATCTATACCATCAGTCATGTATGAAGTCGGTGAAGAGGTCAAAGTTATTGATGGTCCGTTTGCCTCATTCAACGGAGAAATTGAACATATTGACGAAGAAAAAGCTAGATTAAGGGTTGCAGTTTCTATATTTGGCAGATCAACTCCAGTCGATCTTGAATATTCACAGGTAGAAAAAACATAACTAGTATGGCAAAAGAAGTTTTAGAGCTGATTAAACTACTGATTCCCGCAGGCGGAGCTATTCAAGGACCACCCGTTGGGCCCGCTTTAGGCCAAAGAGGGCTAAACATTGGGGAATTCGTAAAACAATTTAATGATAGAACAAAAAATTTGGAGAAAAATGCTCCAATTCCGGTTTTGATAACTGCTTACAAGGATAGAACTTTTAAATTTGTTACAAAGCTGCCTCCAGTTAGTCACTATTTAAAAAAAGCTGCAAAAATAGATAAAGGCAGCTCAACTCCTGGCAGGGAATCAGTTGGTAAAGTAACCATAAAAGATGTTGAAAAAATTGCTAAAGAAAAAATGGCAGACCTTAATGCTATTAATTTAGAAGGGGCAGTGAATATGGTAAAGGGTTCAGCTGTATCAATGGGAATGGAGGTTGTAAATTAATGAAAAAATTATCAAAGAATAGAAAAGAAAAAATATTAAACATTGATTTTTCAAAAACCTATAATCCTGCTGAAGCAATTAAAATTTTAAAAGATAATACATATACTAAATTTGATGAAACGCTTGATATAGCGATTAATCTTCGAATTAATTCTGAAAAGACCGATCAAAATATTAGGGGAGTAATGAATTTACCAAAAGGGTCGGGTAAAAAGATTAGAATAGCTGTTATGGTTAAAGGTGATAAAACAAAAGAAGCAACAGAAGCAGGCGCAGACATTGTTGGTAATGATGACTTAGTCCAGCAAATATCATCTGGTAAAATTAATTTTGATTTATTAATTGCCACACCAGATATGATGCCTGTTATTGGTAAGATAGGTAAAATATTAGGACCTAAAGGGTTGATGCCAAATCCAAAACTAGGAACTGTGACTCAAGATGTGGCTACTGCAGTAAAAAATGCAAAGTCGGGACAAATTAAATATAAAAATGATAAGGCTGGCGTTATTCATGCGGGAATTGGCAAATTGAATTTTAAAGAAGAAGATCTCCTTGAAAACTTAAAAGCTTTTTATGAATCAATTCATAAAAGCAAACCTGATACTGTTAAAGGATCTTTTATAAAAAAAGTTACCATAGCTTCAACTATGGGATTTGGGTTGAGAATTAATGCAGAGAAACTGCGTTCGTAAAAACTCAAACAGATAGTAGTTTTTTCTACTATCGCCTGTCAAAGACTGTAGGTGCTTCGGCTTAATAACCTACACAGACTGAAGCAAGTCATACGATGTGCTTCTTGACAGATTGTTGTTAACTTGATGGTTAAGTTGACAATGGCTAACAGGGGAAACCCTAAAAAAACCGGAGTTAAAGTGGAACGTTCTGATAAGAATAATTTTGTTCAAAACTTAAAAGAAGATTTAAATAATTCTTCCTCAGTCATTGTAGCTCATTATTCTGGTTTATCAGTTAAAGAGACTGATGAACTTAGAAAAAAAATGAGAGATAATGGAGCAAAATTTAAAATTACGAAGAACAGACTTACTAAACTAGCTTTGGCTGATACTCAATATGAGTCAATTATTGATTTGTTCAATGGACCTACCGCAATTGCTTATTCCAGTGATTCAGTTGCACCATCTAGGGTTGCCGTTGATTTTGAAAAAAAATATAAAAATTTCAAAATTATTGGTGGATCATTTGAAGGTGAAAAAATTGATCAAAATAAAATAAATTTTTTAGCTACACTTCCATCACTAGATGGAATTAGAGGAAAATTAATTGGATTAATATCTTCCCCGGCTCAAAAAATTGCTTCAGTTCTGCAAGAACCTGGAGCCCAATTGGCGAGATTGATGACTTCACGAAGTGAAGAATTAGGAAAGTCCAACTAGGTTTTAAAAGGAGAAAACATAATGGCTGATTTGAATAAAATTGTTGAAGATTTATCTTCTTTGTCAGTTATAGAGGCAGCTGAATTAAGTAAGTTACTTGAAGAAAAATGGGGCGTATCTGCTGCTGCGCCAGTTAGTGTTGCAGCTCCAGCTGCGGATGACAGTGAATCTGCTGCTGAAGAAAAAAATGAGTTTGATTTAGTTCTTACCGAATTTGGATCAAATAAAATCGCTGTCATTAAAGAAGTAAGAACAATAACCGGACTGGGTCTTAAGGAAGCTAAAGATTTAGTTGAAGGTGCGCCTAAGCCTCTTAAGCAGGGCATAGCAAAAGCTGAAGCTGAAGAGATGAAAAAATCTCTTGAAGCAGCTGGTGCAAAAGCGGAATTAAAATAAAATTATACAAAAGCTCTCGATTATATAATCGGGAGTTTACAACTACTTTATTAAAGAAAAAAGATGAGTCTTGCTTATATAAATCAAAAAAAAATTAGAAAATCATTCGGAAATATACCTCATATAACTTCCCTTCCTAATCTTATAGAGGTTCAAAAAAGATCATTTGATAATTTTTTACAATTAATGATAAATCCGGAAGATCGATCGAATAATGGACTTCATGCAATATTTAAATCTGTTTTTCCAATTAATGACTACACAGAAAGAGCTACCGTTGATTATGTTTCTTATGACATTGGCGTTCCAAAATACGAGGTAGATGAATGTTCACAAAGGGGAATGACTTTTGGCGCCCCTTTGCTAGTAAACTTTAGATTAATTGTTTGGGATATTGATGAAGAAGCTGGCACAAAGTCAGTAAGGGATATTAAAGAACAAGAAGTTTATATGGGGGATATGCCCTTGATGACTAAAAACGCTACATTTATTATTAATGGAATTGAAAGAGTTGTTGTTAGTCAGATGCATAGATCGCCTGGGGTATTTTTTGACCATGATTTTGGCAAAACTCATATTAGTGGAAAATATCTTTTTAATTCCAGAATAATTCCTTACCGAGGTTCATGGTTAGATTTTGAGCATGATGCAAAGAACAATATTCATGCCAGAATTGACAGAAAAAGAAAATTTCCTGTAACTACTTTATTTAAATGCCTAGTTAGCTCGGTATCAGAAAACTATATTCATAGTCTTAAAGATAAAAGAACAGATCCTGATCCAAAAAAAATACAAGGTATGACAGGAGAAGAAATATTAAAAATTTTTTATAGAACTATTGAGTTTAAGAAAGGAAAATACGGATGGCATTCAAAGCTTGATATAGATTTTTATAAAGGAAAAGTTTTGAACTACAACATACTTGATTCTAATAGTGGTAAAGTAGTTTTGGAAAAAGGAACTAAAATTACTCAAAGATCTGTTTACGAAATACAAAAAAAGAAAATAAATACTTTTTGTATCGAAGAAGAATCACTGATCGGTAAATTTTTGTCTTGTGATATTATAAATGAAAAAAATGGCAAAATTTATTTTGAAGCTGGTTATGAAATAAATGAGGAATTAATCACTTTTCTCAATCAAAATAAAATTACAAAAATATATACACTTAAATTAGACAATGTAAATATTGGATCTTACATAAGAAATACTCTTCAATTGGATAAAGCCAGATCAAGGGAGGAAGCTTTATTTGAAGTTTTTAAAATTTTAAGACCAGGAGAACCTCCAACTATTGAGACTGCCGAATTGTTGTTTAATAATCTTTTTTTTAATGCAGACAGATATGATCTCTCTGCGGTTGGTAGATTAAAAATAAATTCAAAATTTAATAAAGACATTTCAATTAATAAAAGGACACTTGAAAAAACAGATATTTTAGATGTTGTTAAACATATGCATAATTTAATAGATGGTGCTGGAGAAGTTGATGATATAGATCATTTGGGCAACCGAAGAGTAAGGTCAGTTGGAGAACTTTTAGAAAATCAATATAGAATTGGATTATTAAAAATGGATAGAGCCATTAAAGAAAGGCTAAGCTCACTTGAGGTTGATAACATAATGCCCCAAGATATTATTAATGCTAAACCTGTATCTTCATCAGTTAAGGAATTTTTTGGAACGAGTCAGTTGAGTCAGTTTATGGATCAAACAAATCCATTAAGTGAAATTACTCATAAAAGAAGAGTTTCAGCACTTGGACCAGGAGGCCTTAACAGAGAAAGAGCAGGATTTGAAGTTAGAGATGTTCATCAAACACATTATGGTAGAATATGTCCGATTGAAACACCTGAGGGGGCAAACATTGGTTTGATAAATAGTTTAGCGTCTTATTCTAGAATCAATCAATATGGTTTTATCGAAACTCCATACAGAATAGTTACAAATGGTAAGGTTAGCAATAAAGTAATATATCTAAACGCTATAAATGAAGAAAATTACGTTATAGCACAAGCAAATGCTGGCATTGACAAGAATGGAAAGTTTTTAGATGATCTTATTAGTTGTAGAAAGAATGGAGAATTTATTACTGCAGACTCAGAGTCAATTGATTTGATGGATGTATCCCCTCAACAACTCGTGTCCGTTGCATCTTCGCTCATCCCTTTTTTAGAAAATGACGATGCTAACAGAGCTCTTATGGGATCTAATATGATGAGACAAGCAGTTCCTTTAATGAAGCCAAAAGCTCCACTTGTTGGCACAGGGATGGAATATACTGTGGCTAAAGATAGCGGTTCAACAGTTATTTCAAAAAGAGAAGGAATAGTTGATCAGCTTGACGCTAACAGGATAGTTATTCGAGTCACAGATAAAAGTGATAAGTTTCTTAACAAAGTTGACATTTATAATTTATTAAAGTTTCAAAGATCTAATCAGAATACATGTATTAATCAGAGACCTCTTGTTGATGTCGGAGACAAGGTTGTGAAAAATCAAATAATTGCAGATGGACCAGCTACGGAACTTGGTGAGTTAGCCCTAGGAAGAAATATACTTGCCGCTTTTATGCCATGGAAAGGATATAATTTTGAAGATTCAATATTAATATCTGAAAGAATAGTTCATGATGATGTATTTTCATCAATTCACGTTGAAGAATTTGAAGTCATGGCTCGAGATACTAAACTAGGGCCAGAAGAGATTACAAGAGACATTCCAAATGCTAGTGAAGAAATGTTGAGAAATCTTGATGAGACAGGAATGGTTTATATTGGAGCTGAAGTAAAATCTGGCGATATATTGATTGGCAAAGTCACACCCAAAGGTGAGTCTCCAATGACACCTGAAGAAAAACTTCTAAGAGCAATTTTTGGTGAAAAAGCAGCAGATGTTAAAGATACTAGCTTAAGGGTGCCTCCGGGCGCCAAAGGGACAGTTGTTGAAATAAGAGTTTTTTCTAGAAGGGGCGTAGAAAAAGATGAAAGGGCTGTAAGTATTGAAAATTCACAGATTGAAAGTATTTCTAGAGATCGAGATGATGAGCTAAATATACTTGAAAAAAGTTTTGCTAATCAATTAAGAGACATACTTGTAAATAAAAAGTTTATATCTGGAAATGATTCTATTAAAAAAAATTCTATCCTTTTATTTGAACAACTTGAAAATTTAGATGTTAAATCACTTTTAAGCATTAATATTAATGATGAAAAAGCAATATCCGATATTGAATCAAGAGCTAAAAATTATGACGTGCAACTAGGAAATATAAATCAAAAATTTGAAAATAAGATTGATAAAATTCAAAGTGGTGACGAGCTTCTCCCAGGCGTTCTTAAGCTTATAAAAGTTTTTGTAGCTATTAAGAGAACATTGCAACCTGGAGATAAAATGGCAGGTAGACACGGAAATAAGGGCGTAATTTCAAAAATATGTCCAGTTGAAGATATGCCATATCTAGAGGATGGCACTCCAATTGACATAGTTCTCAATCCGCTTGGTGTTCCAAGTCGGATGAATATTGGACAAATTTTAGAAACGCATTTGGGATGGGCTTCTTCATCTTACGGTAAACAAGTAAAAGAAATGTTAACTAAGATGCAAAACGAAGGACAATCTTCTGAATTAAAAGATAAATTAATTGAAATTTATAACCATGATACCCACAAAAAATTAATTAATAAAATGAATGATGATGAAATTTACGAATTAGCAGATAATATAAAAGATGGTGTTCCTTTTGCAACTCCAGTTTTTGATGGAGCTAAAGAAAATGATATTTCTCTTCTTCTTGAAAAATCGGGTGTCAAATCAACAGGTCAAGAAATTCTTACTGATGGGATTACTGGCGAAAAATTTGAAAGACCTGTTACCGTAGGTTATATCTATATGTTAAAACTCCATCACCTGGTTGATGAAAAAATACATGCAAGATCAATTGGACCTTATAGTTTAGTAACTCAACAACCCCTTGGAGGAAAAGCCCAGTTTGGTGGACAGAGATTTGGTGAAATGGAAGTGTGGGCACTTGAAGCTTATGGTGCTGCTTATACTTTACAGGAAATGTTAACCATAAAAGCCGATGACGTTGCAGGTAGAACTAAAGTTTATGAATCAATTGTAAAAGGTGACCATAATTTTGAATCAGGAACACCTGAATCTTTCAATGTTATGATTAAAGAATTGAGATCCTTAGGTCTCAATATTGATTTAAAAAAAGATCCAAAAAAAGATGAGGCATTAAAAGAAAATTTAATGATCAAGAATGAATAAAGGTTTAGCAAATATTATTAATCAAACCCAAGGCGTACAAGAATTTGATAGTATTAAAATATCAATTGCAAGTACAGATCAAATTAGATCATGGTCTTTTGGAGAAATAAAAAAACCAGAAACTATTAATTATAGAACTTTTAAACCTGAAAAAGACGGTTTATTTTGTGCCAGAATATTTGGTCCAGTAAAAGATTATGAATGTTTGTGCGGTAAGTACAAGCGAATGAAATTTCGAGGAATAATATGTGAAAAATGTGGTGTTGAGGTCACTCTTTCTAAAGTAAGAAGAGACAGAATGGGTCATATTGAGCTTGCTGCACCAGTATCGCATATATGGTTTATGAAATCATTGCCAAGTAGAATTGCAACTTTACTTGATATGACAATAAAAAATTTAGAAAAGGTTCTTTATTTTGAACAATTTATTATTTTAGAGCCAGGATTAACAGATTTAACAAAAGGTGAAATTATATCTGAAGATAAATATATCGATTATCAAGATGAATTTGGGGAAGATTCATTTACCGCTTCTATTGGTGCTGAAGCAATTGATCATTTGTTGGCAAATTTAGATTTAGAAGAGGAAAGAAATCAATTAAAACAGAATTTGCAAGAAACAAAATCTGAACTCAAAAAAACAAAAATTACCAAAAGACTAAAGTTAGTTGAGTCATTTATATCATCAAAAAATAAACCTGAATGGATGATATTAAAAGTGCTGCCAGTTATTCCTCCGGAATTAAGACCACTTGTTCCATTGGATGGAGGCAGATTTGCAACTAGTGATTTAAATGATCTATACAGAAGAGTTATTAATAGAAATAATAGATTAAAAAGACTTATTGATCTTAGATCTCCCGACATTATTATTAGGAATGAAAAAAGAATGCTTCAGGAGTCAGTTGATGCATTGTTTGATAATGGTCGGAGAGGTAGAGTTATAACATCTACTAACAAGAGACCCCTAAAATCTTTGTCTGATATGCTTAAAGGAAAACAGGGAAGATTTAGACAAAATTTGTTAGGAAAAAGAGTCGATTATTCTGGAAGATCAGTTATTGTTGTTGGACCGAATCTAAAGTTACATCAATGTGGTTTGCCAAAAAAAATGGCACTTGAATTGTTTAAGCCCTTTATTTTTCATAAACTAGATATTTATGGTTGGGCCAATACAATAAAAGCAGCAAAAAAACTTGTTGAAAAAGAAGATCCTCGGGTTTGGGATATTTTAGAGGAGGTTATTAGAGAACATCCTGTATTACTTAATAGGGCCCCAACACTACATAGATTAGGAATTCAAGCTTTTGAGCCAATGTTAGTTGAAGGAAAGTCAATTCAATTGCACCCATTAGTATGTACTGCATTTAACGCTGATTTTGATGGTGATCAAATGGCAATACATGTTCCCCTTAGTATAGAAGCTCAGTTAGAAGCAAGAGTATTGATGATGAGTACCAACAATATTCTCTCACCTTCTAGTGGAAAACCAATAATAGTTCCTTCTCAAGATATTGTTTTAGGTATTTACTATTTGTCAATACTTCGAGAAAATCTAAAAGGAGAAGGAAAACATTTTATTGATCTTGATGAAATTATCAAAGCTTTAGACAACTCTGATATAAGACTTCATTCAAAAATATTTGCTCGTGTAAAAAATTTTGACTCAAGTATATCTAGAGTTGAAACTACTGCCGGGAGAATGATGCTTGGCAAGATCCTACCTTATAATGAGAAAATTAATTATAATTTAATAAATAAAATTTTAACAAAAAAAGATGTAAGTAATATTATTGATACGGTTTACCGATTCTGTGGTCAGAAAGAAACTGTTATATTTGCAGATAGATTGATGAACCTTGGTTTAAAGTTTGCTGCTAAAGCCGGCATTTCATTTGGCAAAGATGATTTGATAATTCCTGATGAAAAAAATATGTTGATTGATAACACTCAACACAAAGTTCAAGAATATGAAAATCAATATCAAGATGGCCTAATAACTCAAGGTGAAAAATACAACAAAGTTGTTGATGCTTGGTCAGAATGTACCAATCAAGTAGCAGATAAAATGCTTGAAGTAATTTCATCTCCTGAAGAAAATAAACCTGTTAATTCAGTTTATATTATGGCCCATTCAGGGGCTCGAGGATCTGCTGCTCAGCTAAAACAATTAGCAGGTATGAGAGGTTTAATGGCAAAGCCTTCAGGAGAGATTATTGAAAATCCAATCAAATCTAATTTTAAAGAAGGATTATCTGTTTTGGAGTATTTTACCTCTACGCATGGAGCTAGAAAAGGCCTTGCAGATACAGCTCTTAAAACTGCTAGTTCCGGTTATTTGACAAGGAGGTTAGTTGATGTAGCTCAAGATGCAGTAATTAAAGAGGTAGATTGCGGCACACTAAACGGTGTAATGATTGAAGAAATAATAGAATCTGGAAACATAACATCTCCTTTAGCAGAACGTATTTTGGGCAGATGTCCTGTTGAAGATATTATTGATACTGAAGGTAATGTAATATTAGAAAAGGGAAATATTATTGATGAGACTCATATAGAGGCAATAAATCTTATGGGTGAAAGATCAATGAAAATTCGTTCTGTTTTAACTTGTGAAACTAAAGAAGGTATCTGTTCAAAATGTTATGGCCGAGACCTTGCAAGAGGAACCCCAGTAAACATTGGTGAAGCTGTTGGGATAATAGCAGCTCAATCAATTGGCGAGCCTGGAACTCAGCTCACAATGAGAACTTTTCATATTGGCGGGGCAGCAAGTGCTTCAGTCGAGCAGTCATCATCAATATCTCCAACTAACGGAAAAATTAAATCAGATAAACTCAAATTTATTAAAGATATAAATAATAATAAAATACTGTTAACCAGAAATGCTAAAGTAAAAATATTTTCTAATGATGAAGAAAAGTTCTCTTTAAGCATTCCTTTTGGATCAAGGATATTTTTTAAAGATAATGATAAAGTTCAAACTAACCAACTTTTAGCTGAATGGGATCCATACACATTACCTATTATTGCTGAAAAAAATGGCTATGTACAATATGTTGATCTTAAACAGGGTGTGTCTTTTAAAGAAACAATCGATGATATTACCGGCATTTCAAGCAAAATTATAATGGATTGGAGTCAAAATTCTAAATCAAAAAATTTAAAACCTTCAATTAGTATTGTAAAATCACCTAATCAAGAAATTGATTCTATTGAATTGTTGAAGTTAAATTATCCAATGTCTATAGATACTATCCTCAGTATTGAAGATGGGAGCGAAGTTAAGGCAGGTCAAGTTATAGCTAGAATTCCAAAAGAGTCATCTAAAACTAAAGATATTACCGGGGGACTTCCTAGGGTTGCAGAACTTTTTGAAGCAAGAAAACCTAAAGATCCCGCAATTATGAGTGAAATTGATGGTAAAATTTCTTTTGGTAAAGATTATAAAAATAAAAGAAGATTATTGATTACTAGCATAGATGAAAAAGATGAATCTGAGTTGTTAATTCCAAGAGCTAAATATCTAACTGTGCAAGATGGAGACTTTGTTAAAAGAGGAGATATTCTTGTGGACGGAACACCTGTTCCACACGATATTTTAAGAATTTTGGGAGTTGAAGAACTTGCAAAATATCTAGTAAGAGAAGTACAAAAGGTCTACAAACTTCAGGGAGTCTTTATCAATGATAAACACATAGAAGTTATTGCAAGGCAAATGCTTCAAAAAGTTTTGGTGATAGATTCAGGGGATTCAACATTATTAGTAGGTGAACAAATTCACAAAGAAACCTTAAAAGAAATTAATAAAAGACTTGAAGATGAAGACAAATCATTGGTAAAATATGAGCCAGTTCTACTAGGTATTACAAAAGCAAGCCTTCAAACTAAATCATTTATCTCAGCCGCTTCTTTTCAAGAAACAACAAGAGTTCTCACTGAAGCAGCTACTCAAGGAAAAGTTGATGCGCTTAATGGTTTAAAAGAAAATGTAATTGTAGGTAGATTAATTCCTGCTGGAACAGGTAAAATTACAACAACTTACAGTGAAATAGCTAAAAAACGTGATCTTGAAAGACTTATTACACCAAAAGCAAAAACTCAAGAAAATATAGAAGATTACAATCAATAAATTAGCTAATTTTCTTGACTTATGACTTCCTAATTAATAAGTACGCGCTACTTTAGTCAATGGTGGTAGAAAATTCATTCTAAACGCTTGACATAGGGAACTTTTATTGATGCCAACGATTAACCAACTCGTAAGAAATGGTAGGGAAAAAGTTATTAAAAGAAACAAAGTTCCTGCCCTAGATGCATGCCCTCAAAAAAGAGGTGTGTGTGTAAGAGTTTATACTACCACTCCTAAAAAACCAAATTCAGCACTAAGAAAAGTAGCAAGAGTAAAATTAACAAATGGACAAGAAGTATCAGCTTATATTCCTGGTGAAGGTCATAATCTGCAAGAACATTCAGTTGTATTGATTCGTGGTGGACGCGTAAAAGATCTTCCAGGGGTTCGTTATCACGTTTTAAGAGGTACGCTTGATACTCAGGGAGTAGAAACAAGAAAACAACGCCGCTCACTTTATGGAGCGAAAAAACCGAAGTAATTTTTATGTCTAGAAGAAGATCAGCAACTAAAAGAGAAGTCTTACCCGATCATCAATACAAAGATATCATTCTTACGAAGTTTATGAACAGGATTATGCTGGATGGGAAAAAATCAGTATCAGAGAGAATTGTTTATGGGGCTTTTGATATAGTTTTTAGTAAAACAAATAAAAAACCTATAGATTTTTTTCATGAAGCTCTGAATAACGTCAAACCTAATCTTGAAGTTAGATCTAGAAGAGTTGGTGGAGCAACTTATCAAGTTCCAATGGAAGTAAGGCCTCGAAGGGCCCAAGCCCTAGCTATGAAATGGATAATTGATTCTGCGTTAAAAAGAAGTGAAAAAACAATGAGAGAGAGAATTGCAAGTGAAATAATTGATGCCCATAATAACAAAGGAAATGCAGTTAAAAAAAGGGAAGAAACTCATAAAATGGCTGAATCTAATAGAGCTTTTTCTCATTTTAGGTGGTAACAAAAATGTCAAGATTTCATCCCATAGAAACATATAGAAACATTGGAATCATAGCTCATATTGATGCAGGAAAAACCACAACAACTGAAAGAATTTTATACTACACAGGAAAATCTCATAAAATAGGCGAAGTGCATGATGGAGCTGCAACTATGGATTGGATGGAACAAGAACAAGAACGTGGAATTACAATAACCTCCGCTGCAACCACATGTTTTTGGAAAGATCATAGAATTAATATAATTGATACACCAGGGCACGTCGATTTTACTATTGAAGTTGAAAGATCTTTAAAAGTTTTGGATGGGGCTGTCGTTGTTTTTGATGGTGTGGCTGGCGTGGAACCTCAGTCAGAAACTGTTTGGAGACAAGCTGATAAATACAATGTTCCAAGAATGTGCTTTGTGAATAAACTTGACAGGACAGGAGCTAACTTTTTTATGACAATTGACATGATCACTGACAGATTAGGAGCATGTCCTTTAGTGATTCAACTACCAATTGGAAGTGAGAATAGTTTCCAAGGTATTGTTGATTTAGTGTCAAATAAAGCAATTATTTGGAAAGAAGAAAAACTTGGGGCATTATTTTCAATACAAGATATACCTGAAGAATTAGTAAATCAGTCAAAGAAATATAGAGATAAACTTATTGAAAAAGTTGTTGAAGAAAATGACATAATTATGGAATCTTACCTTAACGGTAAAGAACCAACCATAGAAGAAATAAAAAAATGTATTAGACTTGGAACTATTAAGGGAAGCTTTGTTCCAGTATTAACTGGATCCGCATTTAAGAATAAAGGAGTACAGCCACTTCTAGATGCAGTAGTTGACTATTTACCATCTCCAAGGGATGTAGAAAGTGTTAAAGGAATAAGTTTATCTGATGAAACAGAACTTTCAAGAAAATGTGATGATAAAGAACCATTCAGTGCTCTAGCATTTAAAATTATGACTGATCCATTTGTTGGAAGTTTAACATTTGCGCGTATATATTCTGGAACAATTAGTTCTAAAGACAGCGTTTTGAATTCAACTTCAAACAGAAAAGAATCTATTGGTAGAATGCTATTAATGCATGCTAATAATAGAGAGGAAATCAAAGTTGCTCATTCAGGCGATGTTATAGCACTTGTTGGTTTAAAAGAAGTTACTACTGGAGAAACCTTATGTGACATTAACGATCCCATTATATTAGAAAAAATGGACTTTCCAGATCCAGTTATTGAAGTTGCTGTTGAACCGAAAACAAAAATTGATCATGAAAAAATGGGCACCGCATTAGGCAGGCTTGCCCAGGAAGATCCGAGTTTTAGGGTAACAACTGATGAAGAAAGTGGTCAAACTATAATAAAAGGTATGGGCGAATTACATTTAGAAATTCTTGTCGATAGAATGAAAAGAGAATTCAAAGTGGAAGCAAATGTAGGCCCCCCTCAAGTGGCGTATAGAGAAACAATATCAAAATTAAGTGATGTTGATTATATTCATAAGAAACAGTCTGGTGGCGCCGGTCAATTTGCGCGGGTAAAAATTAGGTTTGAACCAGGTGATCCAGGAAGTGGATACGAATTTATTAATCAAATTAAAGGTGGAAACGTTCCAACAGAATATATTCCAGGCGTTCAAAAAGGCCTTATTGCACAACAACAAACTGGAATTATAGCTGGATACCCGTGTATAGATTTTAAGGCAACGTTATATGATGGAGCTTTTCATGATGTCGATTCAAGTGTTCTTGCTTTTGAAATTGCTGCAAGAGCAGCTTTTCGAGAAGGAGCAGCTAAGGCAGATCCCGTACTTTTGGAACCGTTGATGAAAGTTGAGGTAGTTACACCAGAGGAATATATGGGTGATGTAATTGGTGATTTAAATAGCAGAAGAGGACAAATTCAAGAAATGAATACTAGAGGGAATGCTAATGTTATTGATGCTATGGTACCTCTGGCAAACATGTTTGGATATGTGAATAATTTAAGATCTTTAACTCAAGGCAGGGCAAATTATTCAATGCAATTTGATCATTATAAAGAAGTTCCTACTAATGTTGCAGAAGAAGTTAAGGCCAAATTAGCATGAAGTTAAATCAAGATATTCGGATTAGACTTAGGGCTTATGACAGCAAACTTTTAGACAATAGTACATCTGAAATAATAAATACAGCTAAAAGAACCGGAGCTAAGGTTAGAGGACCTATACCTCTTCCAACTAAAAACAAGAAGTTTACTGTTAATAAATCCCCGTTTATTGATAAAAAAAGTAGAGACCAACTTGAAATAAGAACTCATAACAGATTATTAGATATTATTGATCCTACACCACAGACAGTTGATGCATTGATGAAACTAGACTTATCTGCAGGTGTAGAGGTAGATATAAAAATTTAATATGCGCACCGGTATTATAGGAACAAAAATTGGAAACTCTTCTTTCTTTAATGAAGACGGTTCTGTTACGCCTATCACAATCATTAAAGTAGATGATTGCGTTGTTTCACAAGTTAAAAAAAAAGATAAGGATGGTTACAATGCCATTCAATTAGCGAGCATAGAAAATAATTTAAAAATATCTAATGTAAAAAAACCCCAAAGAAAGATTTTTTCTTCTTTAAATAGCAAACCAAAGAAAGTTTTAAAAGAGTTTAGAGTTTTGGAAGAAAACCTTTTAGAGATAGGCACTATCTTAGATGTGTCTCATTTTCAAAAAGATCAGATTGTTGATGTTACGGGGATAAGCATTGGCAAAGGATTTCAAGGATCAATGAAGAGACATAATTTTAAAGGTGGGCGCGCATCCCATGGTGTTTCAGTTTCCCATAGAGCACATGGCTCAACCGGAAATAGCCAAGATCCTGGAAGGGTTTTTAAAGGTAAAAAAATGGCAGGACATATGGGGGCAAAAAAAGTTACAAAGCAAAATCTTAAGATTATTAACGTTGATCAAAACAATAAATTAATTTCAATAATGGGATCTGTTCCCGGAAAAAAAAATACAGTAGTTTTAATCAAAGACGCAATTAAAAAAAGTTAGGTATGAAGAAAAAAGTAGTTAATTTAAAGAATAAAGAGGTATCTGAAGTTGAATTACCGGAATCTGTTTTTGGTATAAAAGTTTTTCCAGATATTCTTCATCAATATATCCGCTATCAAAATGCTAAAAGTAGGCAAGGAACTCATAAAACTAAAACCAGATCTGAAGTAAATGGTAGGGCGAAAAAACCATTCTCACAAAAGGGCACTGGTAATGCAAGACAAGGAAGCTCCAAACCCCCTAACTTTAGAGGCGGAGCAATTTCAATGGGCCCACAAAATAGAGATCATTCATTTTCACTTAATAAAAAAGAAAAAATTCTAGCTTTAAAATGCGCTTTGTCAGATAAAATGAAAAAGAATGAAATAATATTTGTTGATTCTCTAGAAATAAAAAGCCATAAAACAAAAGATCTTTTTAAATCGTTACAAAATTTTTCTTTTAATTCTGCATTATTTATTCATGGAGATGAAGAAAAAACAATAAATTTTAGAAGAGCTTCATCAAATATACCAAAAATAACAACTCTTTTAGACGAAGGAATCAATGTCAAGGATCTAATTTTATTTGAAAAAATTTTTATCGAAAAAATCTCAGTTCAAAAAATTTCAAAGAGACTTTTATGAAAAAAAATATTAACAAAAATATATCAGATGAAAAAGCCTTTGGTATTATCAAAAAAACTTTGATGACTGAAAAATCTACAAATTTAAATCAATATAACCAATACTCTTTTATTGTTAGTAAAGATTCGTGTTCAAATGAAATAAAAAAAGCAATTGAGAAAATATTTAAAGTTAAAGTTACTAAGATTAATACATCTGTTATGCGTGGCAAGTTGAAATCATTTAAAGGTAACTTAGGATACAAAAAAGATTTTAAAAAGGCGATTGTTACTCTTGCCGAGGGCAATACAATTGATTCATCTCTGGAGATTAAATGACTTTAAAAATATTAAAACCAACAAATGCTGGGCAAAGAGGAACAGTTTTAGTTGAGAAGTCACATCTTTGGAAAGGTAATTCATTAAAATCCCTAACTGTAAAGACCAGTTCAACTGGAGGTAGGAATAATCAGGGAAGGATTACATCTCGCAGAATGGGTGGCGGCGCAAAAAGAAAATACCGGATTATTGATTTTAAGAGAAATAAATTTGATATTTCGTGTGAAGTAATTCGAAATGAATATGATCCTAATCGCTCAGCATTCATTAGTTTAGTCAAATATGATGATGGTGAATTTAGATATATTATTTCTCCACAAAAAATTTTAATTGGTGAAAAAATTATATCAAGTCAAAATGCTGAAATTAAGGAAGGAAACTGCCTACCTGTGAAAAATATCCCTATTGGAACAAGTATTCACAATATTGAATTAAAGCCAAGAGCTGGAGGACAACTAGCTAGATCTGCAGGTACATCAGCTCAAATAATGTCCAAAGAGGATGTTTTTGTACAAATAAAATTAGTTTCGGGAGAAATACGTCTTATTAACAAAAATTGTTTAGCAACAGTAGGAGTTGTTTCTAATTCTGATAACAAAAATATAAAGTTAGGAAAAGCGGGTAGAAATAGATATCTTGGTGTTAGGCCTAAAGTTAGAGGTGTAGTTATGAATCCAGTTGATCATCCACATGGTGGAGGAGAAGGAAGGACTTCTGGAGGGAGACATCCTGTCACCCCTTGGGGCAAGCCTACAAAAGGTAAAAAAACTCGAAATAACAAAAAGACAAATTTATTTATTTTAAAAAGAAGGAAAAAATAATGTCGAGATCAATTTGGAAAGGACCTTTTGTTGATATTACTCTATTAAAAAAAGCTGAAAAAGTTTCTGAATCAGGAAGAAAAGAAGTTATAAAAACCTGGTCGAGAAGATCAACTATTATTCCTCAATTTGTTGGATTAACCTTTGGTGTTTATAATGGTCATAAATTTATACCTGTTTCTGTTACAGAAAATATGGTTGGGCACAAACTTGGTGAATTTTCGCCAACTAGGATTTTTAAAGGTCATACCACTGCAGATAAAAAAGTAGTAGCAAAGGTAACGTGATGGTAAATAATTCTACAGCTGTTGCAAAAGATAATACAATAAGGGTTAGCCCTCTCAAACTTGGAAACATAACAAGATTGATAGTTAATTTAAAAGCAAGCAAAGCAATTAATCAATTAAAATTTTCTCAAAAAAGAATATCTATGCATGTATTAAAAGTTTTAAATGCTGCTATTGCTAATGCAGAAAATAATCAACAATTAGATATAGACAATCTTTTTATTAAGGAGGCTTATGTTGGAAAAAGTTTATCAATGAAAAGATTTAGACCGCGAGCAAAGGGTAGAGCTTCTTCGGTAGTAAAGCCATTTAGTAAATTAACTATAGTTCTTGAAGAAAGAAAGAACATCAAATCCGAAAAAGGAAAAAAATAATACTTATGGGACAGAAAGTAAATCCAAACGGTTTAAGATTAGGTATTAATAAAACTTGGTCATCTAGATGGTATGCAAAAAAAGATTATGTCAAATTAATACATGAAGATCTAGAAATTAGAAAATACATTCAAGAAAAATTAGCTTCCGCAAGTATTTCCAATGTTATTATTGAAAGAGCTGCAAAAAAATTAAGACTTAGTATTTATAGTTCTAGACCTGGTATAATTATTGGAAAAAAAGGGGCTGATATTGAAAATTTGAAAAATAATATCAAGGAAATGAGTAAATTAGAGGTTTATTTAGATATAAAGGAAATAAGAAAACCTGAAGTTGAGGCAAAACTAGTAGCTGAAAATATTGCAACTCAACTTGAAAAAAGAATTTCATTTAGAAGAGCAATGAAAAAAGCTGTGCAGTCCGCAATGAGACTTGGGGCAAAGGGCGTTAAAGTTGTTTGTAGCGGAAGATTAGGAGGGGCAGAAATTGCAAGAACAGAAAAATATCATTTAGGAAGCGTTCCACTGCATACGCTAAGAACTAATATTGATTATGCTACAGCAGAAGCTGAAACTACTTATGGGATTTGTGGAGTCAAAGTTTGGATAAACAAAGGTGAGATTTTATCAAAGGATCCTTATGGCAGTGAAAAAAATCAGATAGAACAAGGTAATGTTAGATAATGAATATGTTATCGCCACAAAAGACTAAGTTTAGAAAGCAATTTAAGGGCAGAATACATGGAAATGCCAAAGGAAACTACTCCCTAAACTATGGAAGTTTTGGATTAAAGGCCTTGCAACCTGAAAGAATAACATCTCGCCAAATAGAATCTGCTCGTAAAGCAATCACTAGGCACCTAAAAAGAGCGGGTAAAATGTGGATTAGAATTTTTCCTGATGTTCCTGTTTCAAAAAAACCTGCAGAAGTTAGAATGGGTAAAGGAAAAGGTGCCAATGAATTTTGGGCATGCAGGGTAAAACCAGGTCGTATTATGTTTGAAGTTGATGGCGTAAATGTAGATGAAGCAAGAAAGGCATTGTTACTAGCAGCAGCTAAACTTCCCATTAAATCTAAATTTGTTGAAAGAAATATATAATGAATGCTATTTCAAAAAAAATAAATTTGAAAAATTTAAGATCGGATATTGATTCATTAAAAAAAACTCTTCTAAATCTTAATTTTCAAAAATCTACTGGTCAGTTAGAAAATACTTCTAAAATTAAAAAAGCTAGAAGAAAAATTGCTTCGTTAAAAACATCAATTAATCAACAAAGAGGAAAACAAGATGCCTAAGAGATTATTATCAGGAAAGGTAGTGTCTTCTAAAAATAATAAATCGATAGTTGTTGAAGTAACTAGGAGAGTAAAACATAAGTTGTATAAAAAGATCATAAAAAAAGTAAGGAGATATCATGCCCATGATGAAGCTAATATATATAAAGTTGGGGACAATGTAACCATACAAGAAACAAAGCCTATTTCAAAAATGAAATCATGGATTACTTATAATAGCAGTTCAAATATTAAAGAAAGTGAAACAAAATGATCCAAATGCAATCAAATTTATATGTAGCGGATAATTCAGGAGCAAGAAAAATTCAATGCATTAAAGTTTTAGGCGGCTCTAAAAGGAGATTTGCATCAATTGGAGATATAATTGTTGTTTCTATAAAAGATGCAATTCCTAGAGGAAAAGTAAAAAAAGGGGAAGTTTTCAAAGCTGTTGTTGTAAGAACAAAAAAAGATTTTTGTAGATCGGATGGAACCAGTGTCAGATTTGATAAAAATGCAGCAGTTCTTCTCGACAAACAAGAAGAACCAATAGCAACTCGTATTTTTGGTCCAGTTACGAGAGAGTTAAGAAACAAAAAATTTATGAAAATAATAAGTTTAGCTCCAGAGGTAATATAGATGACGAATAAGATAAAGCTGAAAAAGGGTGATGAAGTGATTATCCTTTCCGGTAAGGATAAAGGAAAAACAGGCAAGATTTCTTTGGTTAAACCCCAAGTGAATAAGGCAGTTGTTGCTGGCATAAATAAAGTTAAAAAAAATCAAAAGCCTGACAAGAATCAAGCCGGTGGAATTATTGAAAAAGAGATGCCAATACATATTTCAAATCTTGCTTATTATGATAGATCCCAAAAAAAAGGAATTAGGCTAGGTTTTATGTTAAATGATAAAAATAATAAAATCAGAATTAATAAACAAACAAAAAAAGAAATTTAATTATGGCTAGGTTAGCAGAAGAATTTAAAAGTAACATTAAGCCAAAACTTATGGAAATATTTAAATACAAAAATATTCATCAAATTCCTAAAATTACAAAAATTATTTTAAATATGGGCATTGGTGAAGCTAAAGATGATTCAAAAATTCTTGACAAAGCTCAAGAAGAATTAACACTTATTTCTGGTCAAAAAGCAATTAAAACAAAAGTAAAAAAAGCAATATCAAACTTTAAAATTCGCGATGGTATGTTCATAGGAGTCAGCGTTACTTTGCGCAATAAAATTATGTATGAATTTTTGGATAGATTAATAAACATTGCCATTCCTAGAATTAGAGATTTTCGAGGCCTTAATTCTAAAAGTTTTGATGGCAATGGAAACTTTTCACTAGGAATTAAAGAACAAATTATTTTTCCAGAAATCAACTATGACAAAATTGATAAGATCCGCGGCCTTGATATTACAATATGTACGAATGCTAATACTGATTCTGAAGCTCTCGAATTATTAAAAAATTTTAATATGCCTTTTCCAATCGCAGATCTGAATAGATAAATTATGGCAAAGCAAAGTTCAATTCAAAAAAATCTTAACAGAAGAAATATTGTAAAAAAATTCAATAAGAAAAGACAAAGTCTTAAGAAACAAATAATGAAAAAAAACCTATCCATAGAGGAAAGATTTAAGATACAGTCTAAATTAAATGAACTTCCTAGAGATAGCTCTAAAATAAGAGTCAGAAATAGATGCAAACTAACTGGAAGAACACGTGGTGTTTATAGGCAGTTTGGATTATCAAGAATAAAAATAAGAGAACTTTCGATGTCTGGTGCTTTACCAGGAGTTGTAAAGTCAAGTTGGTAAGGAGTAGTAACAATGGCTTTTAATGATTTACTTTCTGATATGTTAGCAAGAATTAAAAATGCTCATAAAGCTAATAAAAGTTTTACATCATGTTTTGGTTCTAAACTAAATTCAAATGTTCTATCTGTTTTAAAAGATGAAGGCTATATAAGGGATTTCCAAAATGTGAAGGTTCGTGAAGGTATAAATAATATTAAAATTGATTTAAAATATTATAATGGAATCCCAGTTATTAAAAAGATTAAAAGAATCTCAAAACCAGGAATTAGAGTGTATTCTAAAATTAAAGAACTAAATAAACCATATGGAGGATTAGGAATCTCTATAATATCTACCTCAAAAGGCGTGATGTCTGATCGACAAGCCAAAGTTAACAATATTGGCGGTGAAATTTTATGTGAGGTATTTTAGATAATGTCAAGAATAGCTAAAAATAGTATTAAATTACCTCAAGATACTACTTGTAGTTTTGATAATAATATTCTTTTAGTTCAAGGAAAACTAGGAAAAGCAACTTTGCACATTAGTGAATTATTTACAATTAAGCATAAAGATAATGAAATTCTTGTTTTGCCAAAAAATGAAAAAGATAAAACTAATCCTTTATGGGGCACAACAAGCGCGCATGTAAAAAATACACTCAGTGGAGTTTGTAATGGTTATTCAAAGACACTTGTGCTAAGTGGAACGGGGTATAGAGCTTCAGTTGTTAATTCAAAGTTAAAATTACAGGTTGGATTCAGTCATGATATTGATTATGAAATTCCGAAAGAAGTTGAAATTAAATGTCCCAAACAGAATATTATAATAATAACTAGTATTCATAAAGAAATTCTTGGAGTTGTTGCAGCTAAAATTAGATCATATAAAAAACCTGAACCATTTAAAGGCAAAGGTATTAAATATGAAAATGAATTTATTTTTAGAAAAGAGGGTAAAAAGAAATAATTATTATGAAAAGGTTTGAAAGAAAAAACAGAACAAGATTTAAACTAAAAAAAGTTTCTTCTAGAAAAAGGTTATCAGTTTTCAGATCAAATAATCATTTGTATGCTCAGATTATTAATGACGAACAAGGGACAACCCTTGCTTGTGTATCCTCTCTTGAAAAGTCTTTTCAAAATAAAAAAAATAAAAGCAAAAAAGAGTTAGCTGAAGATCTAGGAAAAGAAATTGCTAAAAGATCAATAAAAAACGGAATAAAAGAAGTTGCTTTTGATAAAGGCAAATATAAGTATCATGGAATGATAAAAATACTAGCAGAAGCAGCTAGGGCCGGTGGATTAGATTTTTAGGGATATATATGTTTGAAAATGAGAATAAAGAGTTTAGTGAACGTTTAATAACTATAAATAGAGTTGCTAAAGTAGTAAAGGGCGGGCGAAGATTTGGTTTTGCTGCAATTATGGTTGTTGGAGATAATAATGGCAAAGTTGGATATGGAACAGGTAAGGCTAAGGAAGTTCCGGAAGCAGTGAGAAAGGCAACTGAAGATGCAAAAGCAAAAATGATCAGAGTTCATTTAAAAGACAAAAGAACACTTCATCATGATATCGTAGGAAAATTTGGAGCAGGAAAAGTTATTTTAAGAACGGCAGCTCCAGGAACAGGAATTATTGCTGGAGGTCCGATGAGAGCATTGTTTGAGTCGTTAGGCATTAAAGATATTGTAGCTAAATCCACAGGTAGTTCAAATCCTCACAATATGATTAAGGCTGCATTTGATGCATTTACAAAATCGGAATCACCCAAAAGTGCTGCATCAAAAAGATCAAAAAAAATATCTGAAGTAATTTCATCTAAAATTGTTAGTTAATATGAGAATAAATCAAATTAAATCGACACCCACATCAAACAAAAAGAAAAAAAGAGTAGGCCGGGGATCAGGCTCAGGTTTTGGCAAAACTGCTGGAAGAGGTAATAAAGGTCAAAAATCTAGATCAGGTGTTTCTATTAAAGGATTTGAAGGTGGACAGATGCCTCTTTACCGAAGATTACCAAAAAGAGGTTTTAATAATATTTTTTCTAAAAAAATTCAGACAATTAATTTTAATCAAATTTTGAATATTGTTAAAAAACATAATCTCAAGCCCAATGAAATTAAAGAAAATTATTTTTTTGAAAATAAAATTCTAAAAAAATCTAAAGGTTCCTTAAAATTATTAAACGTTGGAGAATTGACTTCCGTAATAAATATTGAGGTTTCTTTTTCATCAAAAAAAGCTATCGAAAAAGTTAAAAAACTTGGAGGCAGCGTAATATTAACCAAAAAAAATTAATCTTATAATGGCAACCGCTGCAGAAAAATTAGCTAGCAATATGAATTTTGGTGCTATTGGTAAGGCTACTGAATTAAGAAATAGACTATTGTTCACACTTGGCGCTCTTATAGTTTTTAGATTAGGGACTTTTTTGCCGATACCTGGAATTAACCCGATGGCGCTTCAACAGTTTTTTCAACAACAATCATCTGGTATTTTAGGTGTTTTTGATACTTTTTCTGGAGGAGCCCTTCGAAGAATGGGTATTTTTGCTCTTGGAGTGATGCCCTATATTTCTTCATCAATTATTATGACATTGATGCAGGCAAGCATTCCTCATCTAAAAGCACTTAAAGAGCAAGGATCAAAAGGTTTAAGAAAGAGAATTCAGTACTCGAGATATCTGACTGTATTAATTGCAGCATTACAAGGATATGGTGTATCTATAGGACTTGAGTCAATGCAAACAGCTTATGGCAATATTGTTATTGAACCAGGAATTTTTTTTAAAATAACAACTGTTATAACTCTTGTTGGTGGGACAATTTTTTTAATGTGGCTTGGTGAACAGATTACATCTAGGGGCGTTGGTAACGGGATATCACTAATTATTACTGCGGGAATAATTGCAAATTTACCTGGCGCTGTTGTCAATATGCTTGATCTTGGAAGAAAAGGTGATTTAAGCGCAGCATTTATTCTTACAATATTAATTTTAATTTTAGCACTTATAGTTTTTATAGTTTTTATTGAAAAAGCGCAAAGGAGATTAATGGTTCAGTATCCAAAAAGACAAGTAGGCAATAAAATTTATGGAGGCCAAAGCTCACACTTGCCTCTTAGAATTAATACAGCAGGAGTGATACCAGTTATTTTTGCTTCTTCTATACTTCTCCTACCCAATACAATGTCTGGTTTTGGAACAGGCTCTTCAAGTGAAATATTTTTATTTATTTCGAGCAGCTTGGGAAGGGGACAGCCACTCTATTTTGCACTTTATGCAGTTATGATAATATTTTTTGCCTTTTTTTACACTGGGATAGTATTTAATCCAGATGAACAAGCTGAAAATCTTAGAAAATACGGAGGTTTTATCCCTGGAATCAGACCTGGTGAGAATACTTCAAAATATATAGATTATGTACTTACAAGACTTACTACTGTTGGGGCTTTGTATTTAGCATCAGTTGCTCTTCTTCCAGAATATTTATTAGCTACTACTCGTTTACCTTTTTATTTGGGTGGCACTAGTTTACTTATTGTTGTTGTGGTAATGATTGATTTTATTAATCAAGTTCAATCTCATTTATTTCAACATCAATATGAAGGTTTATTAAAGAAAACAAAATTAAAAGGTAGAATAAAAATAGGAGGGGCTTGAGTTAATGATATTAATTTTTTTTGGCCCCCCCGGTGCCGGAAAAGGAACCCAAGCGAGTCTAATTGCAGATAATTTTAATATACCCCATTTATCTACTGGGGATATTCTAAGAAATAAACTTTTACAAAAAGATGGACTTTCAACAAGACTTGAACATATAATGGATAAAGGTCAGTTAGTTTCAGATGATATTTTAAACGAGATTGTTTCCAATCGAATTAGTGAACATGATTGTTTGAGAGGATTTATTTTAGACGGCTATCCCAGAACAATGGGTCAGGCTTTGTTTTTAAATGCTACATTAAATTCAAAAAATCTTAAAATAGATAAAATAATAGATATTAATGTAGGTGAAAGAATTATTGCTAAAAGAATAATCTCAAGATTTAAAACAGAAAATAGACGTGATGATACAGAGGATGTAATTAAAACGAGAATATCTAGATATTTATCAGAAACAAAGCCTTTGTCAGATTTTTATAAGACTAAATACCCCTCTGATTATCTAGTAATCAATGGAAACCAGGAGATTGAAAAAGTTGCTGTAGATATTATCAAAATCTTAAAAAGGGAGAAAATATAAGCATTTTTTGATGTTTTTTGTCTTGACTTTAGCATCAATAATTATGTATTCACGCTCATCCTTTTTTTGTAACAGTATTAAGCATTTTATATGGCAAGAATTTCAGGCGTAAACATTCCAACAAATAAAAAAATTCATATAGCTCTTACGTATATATTTGGGATTGGTCAAAAAATAGCACTAGATATTTGCAATAAAGCATCAATTGATAAAATAAAAAGGGTAAATGAACTCAACGATAATGAAGTAAACAAAATTAGAGAAATTGTTGATTCAAACTATTCTGTTGAAGGTGATTTAAGAAGAAAAATTTCAATGGACATAAAACGATTAACTGATCTTGGATGTTATACAGGTATGAGACACAGAAAGAAACTTCCAGTTAGGGGCCAAAGAACTCACACCAATGCCAGAACAAGAAAAGGTAAAGCTGTAGCAATTGCAGGGAAGAAAAAAGTAACAAAAGGTTAAATGATGGCTGATAAAAAAAAAACAAAAGCAAAATCAAAAACAAAAAGAAAGGTTGTAAATGGTGTCGCTCATATAGTTTCTTCATTTAATAATACTATTATTACTATTAGTGATGATAAAGGAAACGCCCTAGCTTGGTCATCTGCTGGACTTAAAGGTTTTAAAGGATCTAGAAAATCTACTCCTTTTGCAGCTCAAATTGCAGCTGAGGATGTTGGCAATAAAGTAAAAGAATATGGTTTGAAATCTTTAAGAGTTGAGGTCTCAGGACCTGGTTCAGGAAGGGAATCTGCGTTGAGATCGTTACAATCTATAGGATATGTAATTACATCAATAAAAGATGTTACTCCTATTCCTCATAACGGTTGTCGTCCAAAAAAGAGACGAAGAGTTTAATTAACATAAAAATTTATAAGGAGTAATTTAGTGCTAGAAAAAAATTGGATGGATTTAATTAAGCCAAATAAGATGGATGTTAATATTCAAGAAAATAATGGTAGAATTGGCATTCTTACAGCTGAACCGCTTGAAAGAGGATTGGGTCTTACACTAGGTAATTCTTTAAGAAGAATTTTAATGTCTTCTTTACAAGGGGCAGCCATAACCTCAATAAAAGTTAAGGGTATTGTTCACGAATTTTCAACAATTCCTGGAGTCAAAGAAGACTTGACTGATATTGTTCTTAATCTCAAATCAATTGGTATTAAAGTTTATTCACCAGGAGCTAGAAAAATGTATATCAAGGCAAAAGGTCCTGGGGAAATTAGAGCCGGAAACTTTGAAACTGATTCCGAAACAGAGATTATTGATCAAGATCAAATAATAATGACTTTAGATGGTAATGCTGACGTTGAATTAGAAGCAAATGTTGAAACTGGCAAGGGTTATGTTTCAGCAGAAGTAGCAGAAGATGAAAACAAAATGATTGGGGAAATTAAAATTGATGCGATGTTTAGCCCTGTAAAAAAAACTTCATATAGGATTGAAAATAGCAGAGTTGGCCAAGTAACAGATTATGATAAATTGATTTTAGAAGTAGAAACAAACGGAGCCATTTCTCCTGATGATGCTGTTGCTCTTGCTGCAAGAGTCTTGCAGGATCAACTTCAACCATTTATTAATTTTGATGAACCAGAAATACAAAAAGAACCAAGAGCCAAGGAAATACTGCCTTTTAATCATAATTTGTTGAAAAAAGTTGAAGAGTTAGAACTCTCAGTTCGTTCAGCAAATTGTCTGAAAAATGACAATATTGTTTATATTGGTGACTTAGTTCAGAAATCTGAATCAGAAATGTTAAGAACTCCAAACTTTGGAAGAAAATCACTAAATGAAATCAAAGAAGTTTTACAACAAATGGATCTTAATCTTGGTACATCTGTTGCAGATTGGCCACCAGAAAATATTGATGAGTTGGCAAAGAAATTTGAAGATCCTTTTAATAAATATTAATTTTAATATGAAACATAATATTGCACACAGGAAACTTAACAGGTCTTCTTCTCATAGAAAAGCTTTATTAATGAATTTGTCAAATGCTTTATTAAAACATGAACAAATTACAACGACTCTACCAAAAGCTAAAGAGCTTAAACCATATGTTGAAAAAATAATAACACTTGGAAAAAAAGGTGATCTTCAATCAAAAAGAAAGACAATTTCTATTCTGCGTGATGAAAAAAATACGAAAAAAGTTTTTGATATATTTTCAAAAAGGTACAAAGATCGTTTAGGTGGATATACAAGAATTATTAAACTTGGCAATCGTTTTGGAGATAATTCGCTTACCGCCATAATAGAACTTGTAGATAGGGATGAAGATGCAAAGGGTAAAGATAGCGGACCGGTCATTGAAAAGAAATCTACTGAAGAAAAACAGAATTAAATCTTAATTATATTGATTAATTTATTTTATGTAGCTAGCGGTGGTTCTATAGGAGCAGTTCTTCGATATTTAACATCAAATTTTTTCAGATATTATTTCCCCAACTTTCCTCTTGGTACACTTTTCATTAATTTTTTAGGATCATTTCTAATAGGAATCTTAGCAAGCAATTTAGAAAATAAAGGCGCTTCCTATATATTTATTAGATATTTTTTGATTATCGGCATTTTGGGATCTTTTACCACTTTCTCCACTTTTTCATTGGAAGCCATTCAATTAATTAATGATAAAAAATTATTTTTATCATTAGTATACATTTTCCTTTCTATTTCCTTATGTATTTTAGGTGCTTTTTTTGGACTTAATATAAACAAAATTTAACTTTGATAAAAAACTTTAAAGTTAAAGAAAAAGATGAAGAAACTAGAATTGATAGATGGCTGAAAAGGAATTTTTCTTCCTTGAATCAAAATTTTATTGAAAAGAATCTTAGGAAGGGATTAATTAAAATAAATAACAATAAAGTAAAAGCGAGTTACAAAGTTATAAAAAATGATATTGTTAACATCTTTAATTATTCAAAGGATGATTATCGTCATATTATAAAAAAGTTGATTCATAACAGAATTCCGAAAGATTTAAAAAATAAGTTTGATAGATCTGTAATTTTTGAAAATAAAGACTTTATAGTTATTAATAAATGGACCGATATAGTAACGCAAGGCGGCAGTAAAAAAAATATTTCAATTGATGACATAATAAAAAAAATATCGAAAAATTATAATTTAGTACATCGTTTGGATAAAGAAACGTCAGGACTCTTAATAATTGCTAAAAATTTAAAAATTACTAAATTTTTTGGAAAACTATTTAAAGAGCAAAAAATTAAAAAAATTTATGTTGCCATTTGTCAAGGCGTGCCAAAAAATTTGAACTCTGTAGTAAAATTAAGAATAGTTAACAAAAAAAAATTACCAAGTACCAATGAATCTGTCACAAAATATAAAGTTCTAAAAAATAAGAATAAAATAAGTATAATTCTATTTAGACCCTTAACTGGAAAAACACATCAATTAAGGATAGTTTCTAAGCATTTGAACTGCCCTGTAATTGGAGATAAGAAGTACAATAAACAGAAAAAATACAATCTAGAAAAATTAAAACTAAACGCATTTTTTTTACAATTTGCTATTAATGACAAGGAATACGAATTTAAGTCAAAATTTCCAAATCACTTTTATGAGTTTCTTTATAAAAATGAAATTGATCCAATACTTTACAAGGATTTAAATTGGTTTTTACATTTGTGATATTTCATTATTGAAATTTTTTTTAAACATTTTGTCAAACTCTTTATTAGTCAAATTAATACGCAAATCTTTAAGAGAAGTAGATGAATAGTTATTAAGTCCGCAAGCATTAATATTTGCATAAAATTTTAAATCAGGATCAATGTTAAAACTTAACCCATGATAAGTTATCCATTTTTTTATTCTAAGACCTATAGCGCCGATTTTTTTTTCTTTTGATAGTTTATATCCTTGAGATTTTATTACCCAAATTCCAACTCTTTCAGGAAAAGTTATTGCTTCAATATCAAATTCTTTAAGTAATGAAATTACAGAATTTTCTATGATGTTAACAAATTTTCTTATATCTTTTTTTCTCTTATTAAGGTTTATCATAAAATAAACAACTCTTTGACCAGGACCATGATAAGTGGTTTTACCACCCCTATTAGTTTGTAAAATTGGAGTATTTGTTTGAAATAAAATTTCATTCTTATTAGCGCTTGACCCACATGTATAGATATGATCATGGTTAAGAAACCACAACATTTCATTTTCTTTGTTGCTTAAAATCTTATCTACTTTTTTTTCCATAAAATTTAGAGCATCAATATATTCAATATTGTGATTTGAAATTTTTATGTCTATTTTTGGATACATATTAATTTGATACTTAATAACCTATCTGGTATTCAATCTCTATTTAATTTGCGGCCGTGGCGGAACCGGTAGACGCGCAGCGTTGAGGTCGCTGTGGGATTAGTCCTGTGGAAGTTCGACTCTTCTCGGCCGCACCAAAAGAGGTAATAAATGAAATCCGAGTCTGACATCTTGGTTGATAAGTCAAATAAAGATCAATCTTTTCAGGATGCTTTAACAATAATTCAAAAATTATTAAATCAGGAAAATAAAATTGAATTAATTAAATATGTAGAAGAAATACATAATGCTGATCTTGCAGAAATTATACAAAATCTTGATGATGACAACAGAAGTAAATTTATACTTAGTATCAAGGATTCTTTTGATCCAGAAATATTAACTTATCTAAATGATAGCTTGAGAGATGATGTTATCGAAAAAATTGATATTAAAAAGTTGGCATCTGATGCTAGTGAATTAGATGTTGATGATGCTGTTGATGTTGTTGAGGATTTAGAAGAATCAGATCAAGAAACTTTTTTAAGCTCAATACCTGATTCGGAAAGAAAGTTAATTGAGGAAGGATTAAACTACCCCGAAGATAGTGCTGGTCGACTTATGCAACGTAAATTTGTTGCTGTCGATAACTCTTGGAATGTAGGTAATGCTATTGATTATTTGAGAAATGAAACAGAAAATCTACCTGAAGATTTTTATGATGTGTATTTGGTGGACAAAAAAAACAAAGTGACAGGTATTGTTTCTCTCGGTCGTTTAATGAGTTCAAAAAGAGATGTCATTTTAAATATAATTCAAAATAAAAAAACGAGGACTATTAAAGTGCTAACTGATCAAGAGGAAGTAGCATACCAATTTACTAAGTATGCGATGGTTAGTGCACCGGTTGTAGATTCTCAAGATAGTATAATAGGATCAATTACCGTAGATGATGTAGTTGAAGTTATTGAGGAAGAACGAGAAGAAGACATTCTAAAACTTGGTGGAGTGGGACAAACAGATATATTTGAAGATTTAATTAATACAATTAAGTCAAGATTTTCATGGCTACTAGTAAATTTATTAACCGCAGTTGCCGCATCTATTGTAATTGTTTTTTTTCAAGCGTCAATTGAAAAAGTTGTCGCATTAGCTGTGCTTATGCCTATTGTAGCATCAATGGGGGGGAATGCAGGAACTCAAACAATGACAGTGGCTGTAAGAGCCCTTGCCACAAAGGAACTTACCCCAGCTAACGCTATAAAAATTGTAATAAAAGAA
>Ga0187827_10001451_pt1 | contig 34829 bp, 31 predicted proteins | sample ETNtaG_39_FD_167969 | JGI IMG/M metagenome (GOLD analysis project Ga0187827, IMG submission 167969) | Marine microbial and viral communities from oxygen minimum zone, Eastern Pacific Ocean - ETNP2014_SV_150_PacBio MetaG (Illumina Assembly) | ecosystem: Environmental > Aquatic > Marine > Hypoxic...
AATTTAGGCCTGATTGCGCGAGTGGGTATTGGGCTAGACAGTGTGGATCTGGGCGCTGCTCGCCAGAGCGGGATTCTGGTGTCGTACACTCCGGATGCGCCTTCCGCTGCTGTCGCCGAGCTAACTATAGGGCTGATGCTCTCATTGTTACGCTGTGTTCCCGACGCCGACCGGGGGTTGCGTCACGGTCGCTGGCAGCGTTACATGGGGCGGCGTCTGGGTGAGATAACGGTGGGAGTGATTGGCGTTGGAAGGATTGGAAAGCGCGTCGTCCGCCATCTATCCGCTTTCGGTGCACGCGTTTTGGCGAATGATCTTGCGCCTGATGCGGGGTTTGGCAATGCGCATAATCTTCAGTGGGTGGATAAAGAGGCTATTTACAAAGAGGCCGACATTATCACCCTGCACGTACCGTTGACGCCACTGACTGAACATCTCATCACTCGCAACGTTATTGAACTGATGAAACCTGACGCATTGCTGGTTAACACGGCGCGCGGCGGCATTGTGGCAGAAGATGACCTGGCAGCAGCGCTGCGCGCCGGGGGTCTGGGTGCGGCCGCGCTGGATGTCTTTGAGTGCGAGCCGTATTCGGGCGAGTTGGCCGCTTTGGACAACTGTCTGCTAACCTGCCATATGGGATCAATGTCTCGTGACTGTCGGGCGCGAATGGAGTTGGAGGCCGTCCAGGAAACCATCCGCTTCTTGGATGGAGAACCGTTGCTGCAATTGGCGCCGGAACCTGCTGACGAGCGGGCGTCGGCTGCGCTCAACCAGGAGTTCACATGATGAAAAGAGCGGCAAACGCCGTTGTGTTTGGCGGTGCAGGCTTCGTTGGCAGCCATGCGGCTGACGCTCTATCTGAGGCCGGCTACGATGTGACAGTTTTTGACTTGCTGCCCTCGCCGTATCTCCGCTCCGATCAACAGGAGATAATCGGGGATATCCGCGATGCAACAGCTGTGGGTGCCGCACTGGACGGCTGTAGAGTTGTCTACAACTTTGCCGGGCTGGCGGACATATCTGATTGCTTCGAACGTCCGCTGGATACGGTGCGGGAGAATGTCGAGGGGAACGCTATAGTGCTGGATGCTGCCGCGCAGTCAGGCGTGCACCGTTATGTCTTCGCCAGTACCATCTATGTTTACAGCGAAGCCGGGAGCTTCTATCGCGTCAGCAAGCAAGCGTGTGAGCTATACGTTGAGGAATATCAACGCCGCTATGGGCTTGATTACACCATTTTGCGCTTTGGTACCTTGTATGGCCGACGGGCAGGTGCGCACAATGTAATCCATGGCTATTTGAAGCAGGCGTTGATTGAGCGCCGCATAGACTGCGTGGGTACGGGCGATGAGCTGCGCGAGTATATCCATGTAAATGACGCGGCGCGCGCCTCGGTGGAAATCCTGGCGGATGAATTCGCTAACCGGCATGTCATCATCACCGGCCATCATCCCATGCGTGTGCGCGACCTGTTGGCTATGATCCGTGAGATTGTTGGTCGAGATGTAGAGGTGAACGTGCAGCCCGGTAACATGTACGATGACTCCGCGAAGAGGGATAGCGGTCACTACAAGCTTACGCCCTATAACTTTCAACCGAAGATTGGCCGCAGGTTAACCCAGACATACTACCTGGATATGGGACAGGGTTTGCTGGACGTGCTGGACGAAATCTATCAGGCAAATGTGGATTAATTGGCCGATGGCTGATACCTCTCCATTGTTCGTGTCAAGGGCAATTTGACAAGTGTAGTCTCGGGCAAACCCGCGTAAGCTGGTGTCCAAATACAGACTGATTTGTCCTGGGTGGCGTCTGTTTGGTGCGGAAGGCGTGGGTTCGTGCGTTCGAGGGAATGACGTCCACAGGGACTAATACCCTGTCAATGTGGTGAAGGCGATTGTCTTTGATTTCGACGGCATGATACTAGAATCCGTTGACATTAAGACGCGCGCTTTTTGCACCATGTTCGAGAAATACCCGCAACATCTTGACAAGATTGTGCGCCTGCATCTTGACAATGGCAGCATGTCCCGCTTCGAGAATTTCCAGATCATATATTATGATTATCTGGGGTTGTCCATCGGCGAGGATGAATTGGATCGGTTGGGAAAGGAGTTTTCCCGGCTTGTCTACAAGCACGTCCTTGAGTGTCCGTTCGTGCCAGGCGCCTATCAGTTTCTGAAGGCGCGGTGCGCTGAGGGACACAGGCTGTTCATCGCCTCAGGGACGCCCGAAAATGAATTGCGGGATATCGTGCGCGGGCGCAGACTAACTTCGTTTTTTGACGGAGTATATGGCAGCCCACGCAGCAAAAGTGAGATCTTACGTGCGATCTTGGCGGAGAATAATCTGCCACCCAACGAGGCTGTCTCCATCGGCGATGCGCTGGGTGACTTCCAGAGCGCGTTTGACGTGTCCATTCCTTTTATCGGGCGCGTGCCCAGTGGTGAACCTGACCGGTTCCCGGATCATGGTGTGATTGCAGTCGTGCAGGATCTGCGCGGACTGGAACTTGAGTGGCAGTCGGTGTTAGAAAGAACACCATCGTAGTCTTGATGCACTATCTGGCGCTCCAGAGCGAATTGAACCTTGGCAAGCTATCAAGCCGGATGCACGCAAATGCTATTCGGCAATGGCTTTACATAGGCGAGAGCAGCACCTGGCGTGTGCAGGCAGAGACCGCCATTTCGGCAGAGTTCCCTCGGATTTCTATCGCCGATCGGCTGCACGAAACGTCGTGGGAACTGCGCCAGCCGTATATTGACTGGATTGGAGAGCTGTCGCAGTTGAACGACTCTCTGGAATGGTGGGCGTCAGAGCTTGCCGCCAAGAATCCTTACTACAATTTGTTCATCCGGATTTGTTTGCTTGGGGTGGCTGGACAGCTTATCGCGGCTGGTTTTAAGCGCTCTACTCTGATAGTCTGCTCCAGTCAGGCGCTATACCGGGAAGTGCTGTGCTTCGCGATGGACTGCGGGACGCCTGCGCGCAACCTGCTCTCTTCCAGCGTATTTCGAGGTCTCAGCGGTGTAGGCCGTCTTGGGAACAGGTATTTGAGAGACGCTTACCGCCGGATGCCTTCACTGGCCGACCGCCTGCTAGTACGTCTTCCTCTCGGCCAGCTGTCTGAAAGGATTCAACGCTCTTTGGATAGTCGTCCATCATATCGCAGGCAAGTGTTGGCTGACATGGGCGTGAAATCGAATGCTGATTTTTCCGGCGACGACGCCATCTTGCTCTTCACCTGGGTGGACGGCCGCAATTTTGATTCCGATGGAAGCTACCGTGACCCGCACTTGGGACAGCTTGCGGAACTGCTGCGCGAGCGCGGTTTTCGGGTGGCTTATGTGCCGCGAGTGTTGTTCACAATCGCTTACGATGCGGCGGTGAATGGACTACTGAAAACCGACGAACGGTTCTTTTTCCCAGAGTGTTACGTGGAAGACAGCGAATGGCAAACCTGCCTGAAACGGGCGCGACAGTTCGCCCCGGTCATACCGGAGGATAGCTCGATGGGTGACGTTCCAGTCTACCGACTGGCGAAGGAACAGGTTAACGAATATCGCTATACGCTTGCCCAGTCACTTTCCTATGAAACGCTGATTGCCAACATGGTATCCCGCGGAGTACAACCGCGACAGATTATCCACCCTTGTGAGGGACACAGCTGGGAGCAGGCGCTGGCCTATGCGGTACGGCGTTATTCGCCAGACACAAGGGTGGTGGGGTATAACGCCGGAATGTTCTCGCGAATGTTGCTCTCTGTATACCCAGCTAGATGCGAATACAAACTTCGACCATTGCCCGACTGCATTGTGACGAGCGGACCATTAGAACGGAAGATTTTGTTGGCGGAGGGCATGCCACCGGAGATCGTTGAGACGGGATGTGACCTACGCCGCACCTATCTATGGGAGGAATCCTTTCATGTAGATGATGTTTCCCAACAGGTCAATGTTGAACCGATCCGCATTCTGGTTGCCACAGCGATTGGCTTTGGCGACTCAGTGGAGTTAGCGTCGAAAGCAGTTCGCGCTTTTGGCGACGACACTCGCTACGAAGTCTTTATCAAGTGTCATCCAATGGTGGATGCAAAACAGGTGGCGAATCAGTTGGGTGAGCTTGCGCAACAGGACAATGTCCGCTTTGTAGAGCAACCCGTAGGGGAATTGATACCCTCTGTGGACCTGCTGCTCTATAGATATACCTCAACCTGTTTTGAGGCCATGCAACACGGGGTTGTGCCGATATTCATCCGCTCCGAGAGTTTCTTGAACATCGATCAATTGGAGGTTGCCCCTGACGTGCGGTGGGTGGCTACAACACCCGGGGATTTGCGCAGGATAGCTGCAGAGATTATGCGGATGTCGACCCAGGAACGACGTCGTTGGCGAAACAAAGCTTCGGATGTTGTCCGGGCGGCGCTTGCGCCGGTCGGCCCGGAAAGCGTGGACGCGTTCTTATTGTGACGTAGCGATATGCGAGTTCTTGTCACTGGCGTCGCTGGCATGGTGGGCAGCTACATCCGGGAGGTGTTTGCTGAATGGGAATTACATCTCACTGAAATGGCAGACTTCATCAGTGACGTGATGACGCTTAATTTCGGACCACTCGTCCTATCCGTGGCATCGGTTTGATGCTCAAGAGCGGGCTGCCAATTGGACAATTACATCATTCCAAATGGCCCCGCAGAGGTGCGCGGCCCGGGTTCGCTGGAGACTGCAGATGACATCGCCGATGGCCCATATTCGAGGAGATAACCCTGTGGTTGTAGAAGCAAATGTTTCGATGCTTGATGAGTTGTACCCTCTACTTGCGGAAGGGCTAACAAACTTCACGAAAGAAAAATGGGCCGGTATTTTGAACTATCCGTGGAAAAAAGAGAACGACCCATGCGGTCATGTGTTGATTCATAAAGGGAGAATCGTGGGTTTCCGGGGCCAAATCAATAGCACTATGACAGTCCAGGGCATCGAGGAGAAAATCTGCAACATGACAAGTTGGATAGTTGCCGAACCCTACCGCAATCACAGTCTGCAACTGCTCTCTCCACTCATCAAATCACGAGATTGTACGATTACTTGTCTGACACCTTCAAAAGACACATATCTGGTTCTTTCGCAGATAGGGTTTAGGGAGCTGGAAACCGAGATTTGTGTGTTGCTGCCGTCTGTAAGGCGGGTTTGGCACGACAAAGAATGCCGGGTCTCCATCGCCGCGGATGATTCGACGCTACAAAAGGTGCTCACTGCTCACGATCGGAAAATATACCTGGATCATCGCTCCTACAATACTGGGCACATAGTAGTGCATGATGCGACCGGTTATTGCTACGTTGTTTACAACACGCCGGTTTGGAGATCTAGGTATGGCTTTAGAGGCAGGATTACTCGCATTCTGTACGTCAGCAATCAGCGGTTGTTCCTTCAAGGTATCGATGAGATAAGGTTGTTTCTGCTCAGGACGGAGAAGACCTTCTTGACAGAAATTGATAAAAGGTTTGTCGGTGCGGCTTCAATACCATTCTCCGTTGGGCGACAACTCCGGGTACCTTTGATGTATAAATCTAAAAGGCTTTTGGCTGGGGACATCTCCAACATCTACTCAGAACTCGTCATACTGAACCCGCCGGCAGCCAGCCGCGTTCCCAGTAGGAATATTTGTGATTTCTTCTGATAACAGTCCAGACATCGAGCGGAATTATATAGGCTTGTCTTGCACCGGGCATGACAATGCCATAGCCATTGTCGACGCTGAGGGTATAGAATCTATGAGTGGCACATGTTGTTGCGAGATGAAGAATTAGAGGTGCATTAGTGGATGCGCTAGAAGACCTGAGTCATAGAGTGCGCAGCGTGGTGATATCGGCGCTGGATTTAAATGATCGAGAAGCAGCATTGATTAATGAGGAGACGTCAGCAGCTGATGTGGAAAAATGGACCTCCTTGGCACACATAGGGTTAATCTTGGAATTGGAACGCTGCTTCAATATTGAGTTTCCTGACGAAGAAATCGTGGATTTGGCTTCGGTTGGATCGATCATACAAACATTGGATAGGCGAAACAATAATGTCAGTTCACTTGATTAATATTCCTCGTATTAACCCCAACGAAGATTTTGTCGAAATTACGCAGTGGCTGATGCCACATGGGGCTACGGTACAACTGGATGATCCCATCTGCATTATTGAGACTTCCAAGGCATCACAAGAACTTACTGCACAGAAGGAAGGCATACTCTTCCAGATCGTGTCAAGTGGGCAGTCGGTCGGAGTGGGCGAACGTATCGGGCTGATTGGATCCAGCCTTGAGGATGCTGAGCAATACGTCGCGAGGGAGCAGGATGATAATCTCCAGCAAATCAAAGCGACCGCGAAATATTCAAGCTTCAAGGCAACCCCTCGAGCTGAAGCCTTGGCCAACGAACATGGTATTGCGCTCGAAAGAGTGTTAGATGTAGGTGTTCGTGGCACGATCAAAGAGACGGACGTCCAGCGGTACCTTTCAGAACATGTAGCTGAGTCTGCCCTGGAGCAGTACTCTGCTGCGCGCGTTGGCCCCCTCCCTTCTGTTGTGTTGCCTCAAGTGATATGTGAAGGAGATCTTTCGCGTCATGAGCGCCTTGTGCAGCGAAATCTGCGACAGTCTGTCGACACACTTTTGCTGGCAACTTTGGATGCTGATGTAGATCTGGAAGGCGTCGCAGAGAAAATTCAGGTAATGCAACGACAAGGTGCTATGGTTACCTTGCTTCACGTGGTGTTGTGCGCATTGGGACGGGTATTACCACAGTTCCCCCGGGCGATGAGTTTCGTACACAATCAGCAGGTGTATAGCTACCGGCAGATTGATGTAGCATTCGTTGTTAGATCCCTGGATGGTCGACTGTATACTCCGGTTGTTCGCCGGGTGGATGAACTTACTCCGAAAGAGGTAGCCCGATGTTGCCATGGCATGATCTCAAAAATTAATCGTGGCCGAATCGCCTCATCTGAATTGGAAGGTGCTTGTTGCACGGTGTCTCAGATTGATCAAAGATTTGTTACACGGTTTTTGGCTTTGCCGAATCTTTTTCAATCGACGGCCCTCGCAATAGCCGGTCAGAGAAAGAAACTTGTCCTCGATGCTGGACAGATCAGGGAGGCATTATCCGCAACATTTACATTGAGCTACGACCATGCACTCTACGACGGCGTTCATGCAGCTGAATTCTTGGACAATCTAAGAGAGGGCATGAAGGCAATATTGGATGATTGAAGCTAGGAGTGGGGAATCGCACATACGGTTTCCCGTATGTGGCAGATCGTCTAGTTTGGCAGAATTATATTCTGTTATGCTCATGATCCGCGTCTTTGAGGAGTCTGTGCTTGCTGCGTTTCATGAGGGCGTAATGGCGGGTACAACTCATACTTGTATAGGGCAAGAAGCCACAGCCGTGGGTGTGGTTGCTGCGTTGGATCGAGAACTAGACATCATATGCAGCAATCATAGAGGCCACGGACATTTCTTAGCATATTGCGGTGAAGTTGAACGGCTATTTCTTGAGTTATTGGGTAAGCCAGGTGGGGTTTGCGCCGGTCGTGGAGGAAGTCAGCATTTGCACTACAGGAATTATTACTCTAACGGCATTGTGGGAGGGATGATTCCTGTCACAGCCGGAATGGCCTTGGCCGAGAAAATTAAGGACACTCAGTCTGTTGCCGTTGTGTTTTTGGGTGACGGTGCTCTCGGACAGGGCGTGGTGTATGAGTCGTTTAATATTGCTTCCCTGTGGGGCCTTCCGGTCTTGTTTGTATTAGAGAATAACCGTTATGCTCAAAGCACTCCATGCGAATTACACATTGCGGGTGCAATGGTGGCTCGCCCTCGGGCATTTGGGATTACGTCTCATGAGTGTCATACAACTAACGTTATGGACATCCTAGAATTATCTTGTGAATTGGTACATGCTGTGCGAACCAAACGAGAACCAATCTGTATGGTGATACATAACTATCGATTGGGGCCTCACAGCAAGGGTGATGACCACAGGGCCCTCGAAGAAATTCGAGCTGCCCGGCAGCGAGACCCTGTGAAGATTGCCGAGACCGTATTGGGCAGCAAAGTCGTGGGAAAGGTGAAGAAAGAGGTGGTCACGTTAGTGGACGCGGCTAAGAAACGTGCTTTGGAAGCTGTCTCACACGGGTTCGAGAATGCCTGAAAATAAGATTCAAACGGTCATGGAATCCTTGAATCAGGCCCTGCACGCTATGATGGAAACAGACCGCCGAGTCGTTGTAATTGGAGAGGATATTCTCGATCCATATGGGGGGGCATTCAAGATTTCACGAGGGCTTTCGGCCCGTTTTCCAGAGCGGGTACTTTCAACGCCAATCTCTGAAGCGGCAATAGTGGGCTTAGCTACTGGGATGGCGATGCGTGGCTTCAGGCCAATCGTAGAAATTATGTTTGGGGACTTCCTGGCATTGGCGGCCGACCAGATCATTAACCATGCGACCAAATTTGAGTGGATGTACAACCACCAGGTCCAGGTGCCACTGGTTGTTCGGACTCCCATGGGGGGGCGCCGAGGTTACGGACCTACGCATAGTCAATCTTTGGAGAAGCACTTCTTGGGAGTTCCTGGTCTTTGGGTTGTGGCCCCTAGTTTCCTTGGAAGCCCTGGCGCGCTGCTACAAAAGGCCACACTTGGCCTAGATGCGCCAGTGTTATTTGTCGAAAACAAATCTTGTTACAGCCAATCATTGGTGGACTCAGCACCTGGATTGGTGGCAAATGTCTATGACGACGATGGTGTGCAGTTCCCAACTCATTACCTCCATCACGAAAATGTCACTGCGTCGGATGGATTAATATTTTGTCATGGTGGCATGGTCCAATTCTGCCTTGATAGCATGATCAAGCTCCGAGAATGTGAGGGTCTATTCATGGACATAATTGTCTTTTCACAACTTTCTCCTGTGCCTGTACGTACTCTCCGGCGAATTCTGGAGGAGTGGCAACCAAAATTTTGTATCTATGTGGAAGAAAACAACGTGCTAGCCGGATGGTCATCTGAAATTATGGCTCAAGTGGATGAGATCTTTTCCGGGTTGCTTTTGCGATCATCCGTCAGGCATTTGCGAATTGGATCTGAAGATGTACCTATTGCTAGTTCTCGATATCTGGAAACACTGACGTTGCCTCAGGTTGAAGACATTGCCGACAGGATCACAAATGCCTTTTGAAACATATCGGCAAATAGACTAACAAGGCAGTATATGTCATCCGTCTACCGTTATGAGGCTCTGGATGGTTGCTAATATTAACGTCTCTAGAATTGGCTAGAGAGAGATTCACTGTACTTCAAATCATTTGTATTTAATATATCTCCCTAATCTGTGCGGATTATTATTTCAGAAACTTCCCATGCTGGTGCTTCGGAGTGGAAGTGAGTAATTTCTACTTTTTTGTAAGTCTTATTTTTTCTTCGTGTCCAACCTCTATGATGTTTTGAACTCCGAGATTTTTCAGTTCGTTAAGAAGTCTTTTATAATTCTAAATCGCTACTATTATCATCGCAGCGGCGGATAAACCACTTCTGATAATTCTGTGACTCGAAGCATTCGAGCGATACGGAATTTTCAGCTAGAAATTCATCGACAGCCTTATTGCAGCCCGGCCAAGGCGGATCGTTGTACTCGTCCAACAGTATAATCCCTCCGTTAGATAGCCTCACGTAAAAGAAATTAAGGCAGTCCCTATATGAAGCATATAGGTCACAATCCAAATGTACGAACGAGAAGCGATGGTCGGCCCAGTTATCGAGAGTCTTAGAATAAAACCCACTGACTAGCTTGACATTAGGATTGAGCTGCCATTTGTGGAGACGATTTGCGACTAGCGCGCGCGAAGTGTCGCCGAAGCCACCTATCTTTTTTGAAACGTCACACGCTCCGCCAAGTTCCCGATCAACTATGACGGACTCGTCGAAGCCCAAGAATGAGTCGAAGCCCAAGACAAGCTTGTGACTCTCACGTTGTCGAAGGAAGAGAATGATCGGAAGGAGAGTCTCGCCGCGAAATATACCACACTCTGCAACATCTCCCGGGACGTCTAAGGTTTCCTCGAGTAACTCGAAGATTATACTTGTATTAGCTGGGCCGTCTGGGGAAAGTTCCTGCTTGGGCAGCATACCGTGGGGCACCCTGAATCCGTACAGCCACCCCATCCATCTAGTCCACCTCTCGACAGGAACGCGACGAGCAAGTGAACTCGCTGGCGCAAATTTCCATACCATATCCATAATTCTAGGGGGATATTTCATATCGATAGGAAGATTTATTAGATTATTATATAGAAAAAGATCATCTTGTATTTGTTTTTTGCAACCATAATGATATTTGGTTTGACCGGCTCAGAACGAAAAATCCGATTGTGATATCGTATGTCAAGGGCAGGCTCCGAGACACTCCCTTTGTCTCCGCCTACCGTGCCCTACGCGAATCCGCATTTTCTGTCTGCACGGCCCCTGTTTATCGATGGCAGAAGCGTGGTGCGATTATTGTGAATTACCACGGCGTATCTCCACCACTTACTGATCCAGACATTGCAATCCATGTACCCCCAGATCTTTTCCGTAAGCAGATACGCCATCTTAAGACCTACTACAAGGTTGTGTCTTTAGCAGAACTCTTGGACAGCCTGGAGGCAGGCTATTCCATTCCTAGCAATTGGGCTGTACTTACATTTGACGATGGCTTTCGAAACAACCTCACATACGCATGGCAGATACTCCGCGAAGAAGGCGCCATCCCGATATCTCTGTTCATCATTACGGATTTCATCGGTACCAACAATGTCTTTTGGGGTGACTTGATACCTTTGGTAGTGATGTGTTGCCGAAACCAGATGCTTCGCGTGCCCTGTGACGAAAACTCTTGGGAGCTCAGGCCATTACACACTCGGAGGCAAAGAGAATTTCTCGGGATTGAAATCGTCGATGTGCTGAAGTCAATTCCTGAAAACAAACGGCAGCCGATCTTAGACGAGTTTTTCCTGCAATTTGGCACTGGTGAGATTGATGAAATACGGTCGCGCTCTTCTTACTACAACTCTTTGAGCTGGGACGAAGTACGCTTCCTCCATAGCAATGGAGTGGACGTCGGCAGTCATACTCGTACTCACGCCTACATGCGCCCCGAGCTAGGACTCAAACGCATGCAGGAGGAGATCTTCGGGAGTCGAGAGAAGATTAGAGAAGAACTAGGTAAAGCCCCTGACCATTTTTGCTATCCGAATGGTACACGTGATGATTTCTGTGAATTGTCTGGCCGTCTCCTACGTGAAGCTGGTTACCGATGTGGTCTCACAACCGTGCTAGGTACGGTGCAGAATAGTGCTGACCCGTTTGAGTTAAGGCGACAGATACATATTAGCAGCATGGCAAGGTTTAGAACTGTGGTCGCCGCAGGAAAACAACATTACAGAAACTTTTGACTGCAGTTGATGCGTGTGGGCCATTCCCCTCTCACCACCCCCGCCGCTGCCGGGTGGAAGGCTTCGTGCCACTGTGTCTTGGCGTCGTACTCGGCCCCGCGTAGGTCAGTCCTACTCAGGTCGGCCCCGGTTAGGTTGTACGCAGCGCGCTCGGTATTACGTTTTATCCTGCTCCCGCTGATGGTCTTGACTCAAGAACATGCCAACAGGGTGATGGCGACAAACACGAGGGTGTGGGTTGCTGGTAGAACTATCGAATATGTGCGGCCAAGTTAAATGTGCGAGACCAGTGATTGGACAAGTGTCGGGTAACTAGAGAGATGGACACCATTACCGTTCGCGAGATAATCGAACAGTGGATTGAGTCAATCACCAAGCAAGTGTTGCTAGATGTTACGGAGCAGCAGCGCAGTTGGGAAAACTTGGCAAGGACTGTTGCCAGGGAGGCGCTAGCGCCGGTGGGTCCAGGAAGCGTGGACGTGTCCTTAAACTAACGCAGCGATATGCGAGTTCTGGTCACTGGTGCTGCCGGCATGGTCGGTAGCTATGTAGAAACAGTATTTGGCGCCGAGGAACTGTATCTGACCGATCTGGATCAATCTGACGACAATGTTATTCCACTCGACATTTCCGATGCCGCAGCTGTCATGCAAACCGTGCAAGGCGTGGAGCCCGGCGTGGTAATCCACCTGGCTGGGGCTACAGATGTTGATCGGTGTCAGAAGGAGCCTGACTGGGCCTATGCGGTAAACGCGACTGGCACCCAGAATGTGGCCGAGGCGTGTGAGGCAACTGGAGCTCTCTTAGTATATGTGAGCACCGGCAATGTGTTTTCGGGTGAAAAGGATGAACCATATACCGAGTTCGACGCACCTGGCCCTGGCAATGTTTATGGTGAATCAAAGCTTGCCGGCGAGCAAATCGTCGCTTCTAGGTTGAATCGCTATTACATCGTTCGAGCTGGTTGGATGATCGGTGGTGGCGAAAAGGACAAGAAATTCGTGGGCAAGATAACGCGGATGATCTTGGAGGGAAAGACGCAGCTTAAGGCCGTCGATGATAAATTCGGGAGCCCCACTTATGCTTGCGATTTGCTTCGAGGCATCTCTAGACTGCTTGACACTGGCCACTATGGTCTGTATCACATGGTAAATCCAGGAGCGCCTTCGCGTTACCAGATTGCGCAATCTGTACGGGAAGTCCTGAAGCGCCCCGGTGTGGAGATTGAACCAGTCCCCTCCGAGTTATTCCCCATGCCGGCGCCTCGCATTCGCATGGAGGCAATGCGAAACTGTAAATTGGAACTTTTAGGTTTTGACTGGATGCGACCCTGGTCGGCAGCCCTAGAAGATTATCTGGTGCATGATCTGGTTCCGGCCGTGTCAGAAGCGGAATAGTAAGTTGCACGGAGACAAGTAGTGATACCGAAAGTTACCGTCCTGATGCCGGTCTATAATGGCGTGCCATATCTCCGCGATGCGATCGACAGCATCCTGAGCCAGACTTTCGGCGACTTTGAGTTTCTCATCATAGATGATGCCAGCACCGACCAGTCGGTGGCGTTGATTCAATCTTACAAGGATGCGCGCATTCGTTTAGTTCAAAATGAAACCAACCTGGGCCAGGTGTGTTCCCAGAATAAGGGGCTGCGACTGGCGCGTGGCACGTACATAGCTCGGCTAGATCAGGATGATAGCAGTCTACCCACCCGCCTTGATCGTCAGGTGGCGGTTCTGGATTCTGAGCTGAGCGTTGCCGTAGTCGGGACATGGATGTACTCGCTGGATAGTACCGGAGACGCCACATATGTGTGGCAGGGCCGCGTGGCTGATCGTGCCGACTACCTATTTTCAATCTTGACAGATGCGCTCCCACTTTATCATCCCTCTGTCATGTTCAGGCGGGATGCTGTAATGCAAGTACAGGGATATGACGAGAGCCTTCCTTATTGCGAGGACCAGGATTTGTGGCGGCGGTTGGCCTTGGCAGGATTCGATGCCAGGGTGATTGCCGAGCCACTATCACGTTATCGTGTGCATGGTGGTCAGCAGACGGTTAGTCAAGCTGAAACCCAGGCGAATAATCATCTTTTGTCGCAAGAGCGTTTCATTCAAGCGTTCACAGACGAATTTTCAGCCCGTCCATTGCGGCTTTTGATGACCTACCGCTCAAGCAAGGGTGATGCCTTCTGGGATATTTGTCTGTCACCAAACCTAGCTAAAGAGTGGTGCCGGCAGCTGGACAACATGCTCGGCCAAATGAGGTTGCGACTTCAATTGAAGCCGTGGCAGTACCGGAAACTTTCGAAGTTGGTTCGTTGTCACGCCGCAAGGGTTGCAGGAAGAGCGTGGAGACGCGGGATTAGCCTACAGTGGCGCGCCAGCCCGCCAATCTACATATTCTCTTTGCGCGGAGGGCTGGCGGTGGTATCCTCTTTCCACGCATGGACTTACCCACTAGTGTTCGTTCTTGCCCCTATAATGCCGGCACTCCGCATGCTCAAGCTATGGGCTTTGCGGGACGTATATGTGGAACGTTGCTACAGTTTCTTGCGTGCGAAGGCCAGACGATCACGTACGGTGCGTTATTGGTACAGTAGAATATGTTAGCTCGGATGAAAATGGGCGATATCGGTCGACTCTTGAAGCCTGCTATGCTATCTTACACTTCTCATAGTAAATGTGCGGGTGGGGTCGATAGCGCTGAGAGAATGCCTGTACTCGACGAGGTGTACGAATCGGCCCTGAACACGAGTTTCGGAAGCGGTACAGTTGACTGAAGCACTGTTGCTAACGTTGCAGAGCGAGGTTATGAAAAAGGCCAGCCATTTTATCCTTGTTTCAATACCTAATTGTCAGACGGTGATGAGGTACCAGGCATCTGCAGGCGAGAGTCCCTACCCATCGCTGACTGACTACCTTGGAGCCTTCGCAAGCGCAAATGACATGTTGTTTCTGCCGTTATTGCACGATTTCGCTGCTCGTGGAGATGCGAGCCATCTTTACATTAATTGCTTGCGCCATTTCTCAGAGCAAGAATGCAGAGTTGTGACCGATAAGCTTGCGGATTGTATTGGTCAGAAGGTCCTGGTACCTCATTAGGCCTTGGCGCTTGCGTCTTGACGCAGGAGACGATTGAGACATGTGTGGAATCTTTGGATTAGTAGTTAGTGAAAGGGCGGCGCTGAGCTCACGGTGGCACGAGAATGCGCTCAGGCGGTTAATTGGGCTTTCTGAGCCGAGAGGCAAGGAGGCCGCGGGATTAGCCATTGCGACAGGTGCGAATGTCAGAGTGTTCAAGCGCAGTGGCCGTCCGATAAAGATGGTTCGAAGTCGAGAGTACCAGCGGTTCATCCAAGCCTGTTTTGAGAATGTGCCCGTAAACGGTAGTGGTGGTTTGGCCGCGCCTTTGGCAACCATCGGTCAATGCCGCTTAGTCACAAGTGGTTCAGAGCATTTAGCTGGAAACAATCAGCCCATTATCACTGACCACTGCGTTGGTGTGCACAATGGTATTGTTGTTAATGAAAGGGAGCTGTGGGCTGAGCATCCAGGACTACGAAAATCACTGCAGGTTGACTCTGAGGTAATCTTTGCCTTGCTGGACAGGTATGTGGCAAAAACCCTCAGTCTCCAGAGTGCCTTGGCACTCGTGTTTGATAAAATCTACGGTGCCACTACTGTGGCAATCCTGCGTGATGACGCAGCGGCTGTGGCGCTGGCCACAAATACGGGCACACTTTATACTGCGCTAAGTGCTAAGAATGGTCTGTTCATGTTTGCATCCGAGAAATACGCCCTCGAACAATTCCTTAAATCTCCAGGCTTGCCATCGAACTTTGACGATGTTCGGATCGATCACCTTGAGGCTGACTCCGGCTGCATAATAGATTTCCATAATGTAACGCCAAAGATATTCTCCCTGAGTGGTGCGGTAAAGCAACCTCTGCCTGTTGCTGGATCCAGGGCAGTGCCTTCACTGATTGTTGAAGAATGTTCTTCAAAATTGCGTGCATTGCGCCGTTGCAGAAAGTGTGTCCTCCCTGAATCTTATCCTCGAATAAGTTTCGATGCGCAGGGCGTTTGCAATCTTTGCCGTGCCCACAGAAGGCAAAAGCTTCGGAGTCGAAAAGAACTTGAGAGGGTCTTGGAGAAATATAGAAACAAGAATGGCGAACCGGATTGCATTGTTGCATTCAGTGGTGGACGTGACAGTTCCTATGGTCTGCACGTGATCAAGACTGAACTAGGTCTCAACCCTATTGCGTTCACATTTGATTGGGGAATGGTGACGGACTTGGCTCGCCGTAATCAGGCTCGACTTTGCCACAAGTTGGGAGTGCAACATTTTATTCGCGCTGCTGACATTCCTGCCAAGCGGCGCTACATCCGTAAGAATGTGTTAGCCTGGTTGAAGCGGCCAAAATTGGGAATGATTCCGTTGTTCATGGCTGGGGACAAAATGTTTTACCATTATCCTCGCCAATTGAGGAAGGAGACGGGCATACAGCTTGTGATTTTTTGTGCGGGTCATGAAACAGAAAAGACAAACTTTAAAATCGAATTCTGCGGCTTTGAAGGTGATATGAAGGGACAAATGTTAACCGCGATCGCACGATCAACGAAACTGAGATTATTCCTGTGGTACGCAAAAGAATGTATTTTGAATCCGCGATACTTCAACGAATCTTTCTGGGATGGTGTGTTCGCATTCTATTCGTCTTTCGTTGTAAATGATGATTTCCTTTATCTGTATCATTACGTTCCATATGACATTGGCAATGTCGAGAAACTACTGAAGGAAGAATATGATTGGGAGGAAGCTTCTGATACAAAAAACACCTGGCGCATCGATGATGGCTATACGTCTTTTATAAACTACATATTCTGGTCAGTCGCAGGCTTTACCGAATTCGATGTCTTCCGTAGCCAACAGATTCGGGAAGGGCAGCTAACTCGCGATCAAGCGCTTAATCTTTTGATGAAAGAAAACGAACCGCGGATTGATGAGTTTAGCGTTTTCTGTGAATGGGTCGGCTTGAGCGTTAATGAGTTATTGGCGGCCATAAATCAAATCCCTAAACTGTACTGAAATGGTGACATGACTATCGCGCCATACCTTTTCACTTTTCCTCCTTGTGAGTGGGACCTGTAGCTGATTTCGCAAAAGCGGCGACACGCTTCCGTAACTAGATGTCTAGAAGCAATCTTTTGCAAAGAGATGTAGTCACCTTGACTTGCACGATATGTGGAGAAGATGGAGCAACGCCAGCTTTTCAGAAGCTGGGATATGAGTATTATAGCTGTTCAGGTTGTGGTACCCATCGGATATACCCACAACCTTCTGAAGACTTCATTAGGAATGTATACTCCGCCGAGTACTTCGACGGTGAGAATCCGCTCAGTGACCCGCGCATTTCGCGCTATGCCAATTATTTAGGTGAAGCGCAACCAAAACGAAAGAATGCCATTTGGCACTCCGTTTGTTGGAGAGACATGGAGTATCGTGCGGGAAACTTCTAGATGTCGGCTGTGGGCCTGGTTTCTTCCTGAAACAAGCGCAGGAAAAGGGTTAGACAGGGCAGGGTGTGGAAATCTCTGCATTCGCTGCTCAATACGCTCGCTTTCATTTCGACTCAAATGTGTTTTGTGGTGATCTTAATGAGGCTGGATTCCAGGATGCTTCATTTGACGTGGTGACTATGTGGGATGCATTAGAGCATTTTCATGAACCTTTGAGGGTGTTGCGGGAAGGACAAAGGATTATAGGGCCTGGAGGTATTCTTGCCATAAGTATGCCGGATGTGGGAAGCTGGTTTACTAGAGTATGGCGCCGAAATTGGCGTTTACTAACGCCTTCGTCACACCTACATCTTTTTTCAGCCGAGTCGTTGAAGAGTGCGCTAGTGCGGTGCAGACTCTTGGGAATAGTGTGCGTGAGCCATCCAGGAAGATGGACGAGTTTCGAGCAAGCGGTGTTACATGGTCTTCCACAAAGCCTCTCGAAAAGCATGCAACGGCGAATTCTGGCAATCATTCGACGGCTGAATATTCCACCCCTATACATTCCCCTTGGCGATGTGATGCTTCTTTGTGCAAGAAAAGGTGGCTGAGGACTGGTTAGCTGAGAGCATGAAATCTTTGGTGGTGATTCCTGCGTATAACGAAGGACAGAACATCGACAAGCTACTCAATCAGTTACGGGAAAGTGTATCGGATTGCGACGTATTGGTTGTTGATGATTGTTCAAGCGATAATACAGTTGAAGTAGTGGCGGGGATTGGGGTTACCCAGATAAATTTACCGTGCAATTTGGGTTACGCGTTTGCGCTGCAGACTGGTCTCCGCTATGCGGTGCGTTATAAATATGATGCCGTCGTAGCAATGGATGGTGACGGGCAGCATAATCCATTAGATATTCCCAGCTTGCTTGCTCCTGTCAAACGCAAAGACGCGGATTTGGTGATTGGATCCCGTTTTGTGGGCAGTGGGGATTACAGGCCTCCGTTCGGTCGCGCAATGGCGATAAAGATATTCTCTCATGTTGTCAATCTGTTGACTGGGCAGAAAATTTATGACACCAGCAGCGGTTTCAAAGCAATGCGGATTGCGGTAGCCCGAGCGCTGATCGCGGCGCATTTTGTGGATTTTCACGCTGAAGCAATCGTCTACTTGCAAAGACTTGGTTTTCAGATCATAGAGCGGCCAGTCAGCTTCAGTAAGCGTGTCTATGGCCAATCGATGTACTCTCTCGCCTCCTATGTTGCCTATCCAACCAAAACACTCTTGCTTGCTTTAGTGGCTCTATGGGAAGCCAGGCATCACCGGACGCTGGGTAAGCAGCTGTGACATTTCAAGGCGTTCTTGTAATTGACTTTATCTTGCTTTTGCTAATCGTTGCAGTGGTGTATCTTGTTGCGCGTAGACAGTTGTACGTTGGCTATGCCGTGATTTGGATCGGTGTTTTTTTGGTCGCGGGTCTACTTGTGTCAGTATCCCATTGTTGAACGCGCTAACTTTTTTGCTGGGCGCTGAATTTCCGGTTTCAGCACTTACTCTCGTTGCGCTCTTGTTCATAACGCTTGTGCTGCTCTACTTCTCGGCGCAATTGTCCATACTGGGCGATCAGGTCACTAAATTGGTGCAACACATTGGGATCAGTGATCTCGAGCGACGACAGACGTTTTCCCGCGATCAGAATAACGTAGACCATACTCACGGGCCAGAGCAAAGCGAAACCACTCGCGGAGATCAAGCTGCACTGACACATGGTGCAGATGAAGACTAGGTGCAATGATATTGTGCTCGTGATGAAGGTTCGATGGCGTTGTCTTCAGTGGTCGTGATGTATAGAACGAATCCCGTATCTGGGCAGACACAATGTTCATCAAGATTCGACGGTGCCACCACGCAGTTGGTGGTGGTGTTTTTGGTGGCATTTGGGCTACGAGCTGCATTTGTGATGCTAGTGCCGTATAGCCCTTGGAGTGATGCTGCTGACTATGATGGATTGGGATGGAAGCTGGCCCTAGGGTTGGGATATACCAATAGTGGCGGAGAGCCAACAGCGATCTTTCCACCGTTGTACCCACTGGCGCTAGCAGGGATTTATTCTCTTTTCGGCCACTCAGTTCTTGCGGCTCGATTTCTCAATATCGTTTTAGATTCAATCACAGCCCTTATACTCTATTTCACAGCGCGTGAGTTGCTCGGAGACTGCCCTCCCTCGAATCGGGCGTTTCCGTTTACATGTGGCCTACTTTACGCAATCAACCCTATTACCATCTATATGTCAGGCGTTACCATGACAGAAGTGTTTTTTTCCACCGTGTTAGTCACGTTGTTTCTCTTGGCGGTTCGCAATAGCAGACGCCACTTGGGAGGATCCTACGTCGTGTCTAGGGTGCGAAAGCAGATAATGACATTCGGGTTGTCTGGCGTATTCGGTGGCCTCGCTGCACTTACAAAGGCGAATGTTGTGCCAGTGTGGGCATTCTTGGTGTACAGATCTACATTCGGATGGCGTACGCGGAAACAATCACAGGCAATAGTAATTGCAGGGCTGTTATTCTCATTGACAATCGCTCCATGGGTGGTGAGGAACTGGTTGGTTTCTGGCCGTGCTGTTGCTTTCTCTTCACATGGTCCCGGATGGGCGTATTGTGCCGGAACCGTATATCAAGGCCCTTTCTTTGAGCCGCTGCCCTTTTCAGCGTCTCATGAATCGGAGTGGGATGAGGCGGAGGCATGCGGCCAAATTCTGCTTCAACACGTTATTACTCATCCTATCCAATACTTGTGGAATACGGTCCGTAGGGCCGGGCACATGCTTGACCTGAATATTGAGGCGTTTATATTGGCCTTTTCTGAGCTGACTTACGGTCAGGGTTACTCCCGTGTGAGTGGTTTCCTGAAGAGCAATCCTTGGTTTACCTCAATGGCTTTGCTGCCGATGTTTCAGTCCGTGATTTGGGTTGGAGGTGGTTTGGTGGGTCTGCATGGGCGTTTTGGATTGCCGTACCGCGTGACAATACTGGCGACAATATTACTCTGGGTTTTCTCCTACGCGGTTTTTACGGGTTATCCGCGCTATTTCATACCTATGATACCTTTTCTAACTCTACCTCTCGCCCATTTAGTCGTGTGTTTCAAAGATCGCCGACTTGGTACCAGTGCGGTTGCTGCTCCGCCTCTGGGATTTGTGCACAAACTGTCGGATGTCACTATCACTCTTACAATGATCCTCGCAGCGGGAACCTGGATCACTACGGGTATCGCGCTTATTTCCCGGGTGCAGTAAGGATTCCTTCGTCTACGAATTGTCGAACTTTTACGGTACACTTGGTAAGCGGATAAGCCAGTTTCGTCACCTCCCTGATGGAAGCATGGCGAATCGTTACAGGTAACAGCGACCGTCCCTATTTCCCGCAATTGCATCCTGCTTATTTGATTGTTACCTGCGCCGGTTGTGTAGCAAATGTTTGGGCCAATTCTTGGAGGCTGGGCATCGAGTTGTAGAGAGTGGGATCAAATGGTAAAGGGTAGAGAAAAAGCATTGCTGCTAGCAATGCAGTGCAATTCTAGCGACATCCTGAGTCTTGCTGGGCGTTTCTGTTGCCAGCGCAGCAACATTAATTCCACCGCCCGGTATTGGAAAGGGGATTAATTTGAATTTTGTTAGTCGCGTCTTCAGGCGTAATCATATTGGGGGTGCACTGTTGTTGGAAGTCATCCTTTTCATAGCTTCAGCTACATTTTGGTTTGGTGTAGTTTTGTCAACCACTTTGCGATGGTGGAAGGTTGTCGGAGCAATAATCATTGTGCTGCTCCAGTTACTTGCGTGGATGTGGGTACGGCGTTCGCGGGAGCAGTGGTGGCCATGGCTTAGGGCACATTTGAAACGCTACACATCTCTATTGGACGCGGTGCCCGGACATTACGTCAATATATCCATCTTGCTTGCTAGTGGCTTGGGGCTCTATCTGGAGCTGATGGTGATACGCTGGCATGGCTCAGAACTGAGGATTTTTTCAATATTCAAGAATATTAGCCTTCTTTCCTGCTTTCTAGGGCTTGGAATTGGTTATGGTCTCGGAGCAGTGCGCTTCTTAGCCATGCCGTTGGTATTACCTGCTCTTGCGACTCAGTTTGTGCTCCTGCGCTTAGTGCGGTTGACACCGGTTCAGTTTCTGCTTGTCAACCCAGTCGCCGAACGCGGCGCTCAATCCATGGAGTTAGCGACATGGCCGAACATGTTGGTCATTTATGGATTCTTGGCAATGATATTTGTGGTCAACGGACTCACGTTTATTCCACTAGGACAATTAGTCTCGCGATTCATGATACGCCGTTCTCGGCTGCAAGCCTATGGGTTGAACTTGGCAGGCTCACTGCTAGGAATCGGCCTCTTCACGGGACTGTCATACCTATGGGCACCACCCGCGGTTTGGCTACTCATAGGGGGCTGTTGGCTCTTATGGTTTCTCCGAGGCCATGCGCTTGCATTGTTGACGTCGGGTGCAGCGATGGCGCTCGCTATTACTGTGGCAAGTCTACCCACTGCGTCAAATGCGGTTGAACGCTACTCGCCATATCAGGTTCTCACGCTGAGGGTCCTCGCGGGAGTTTCCCCGTTTCTGGAGGTCAATCATTTATGGTACCAGCGGATGTATGATTTGCGTCCCGAGGCAATCCAGCGGTTCCCGGACTTGGAAAAGGAAGGACGGGGTTATGATTTCCCCTATGTGATTAAGCCCGATGCGACCGCTGTCCTCGTAGTTGGAAGTGGTACTGGCAACGATGTCGCAGCAGCCGTACGGCATGACAATGTTTCTCATGTTGACGCGGTTGAAATTGACCCAGTGATTCTTAGTTATGGGCGCCAGTTGCATCCAGAACAGCCATATTCATCTCCACGGGTGTCAGCCGTGTTGGACGACGCGCGATCATACATTCGCAATACAGAAAAAAAATACGATCTTGTCGTCTACGGATTGCTGGATGCCCAGAGCTCCCTTAGCGGTTTTTCTTCCGTCCGTCTGGACAGTTTCGTGTATACAGTGGAGGCTTTTCAAGAAGCGCGTCAAATCCTCACCGACGAGGGTCTCCTCGTGGTTACGTTCAGTGTAATCTCGCCAGTACATGCTCGCAAGATGTATCTGATGCTGCAACAAGCATCTGATGGTCAATCTCCTGAAGTGTATGTTGCAAGGGGACGAGAGCAGTGGCCCATGTTTGTTATTGGCCCGGGTTTGAGCGAGGCATCCGCTAGGGCGAATACCTCATATTATCGTCAGATTACCTCCAGTGTTTCTGACCCTACTATTGCAGCTGACGTGTCGACTGACGACTGGCCATTTCTGTATATGCCGATTCGTGTCTTCCCTCTAACATACGTGTATTTGCTTGTTGTTCTAGTGGTGATATCCGCTGTCACGATATGGCAATTCTTACCCAAAGTCACTACACCTGCGACCGCTACTTTTTTCTTTCTCGGGGCTGGGTTTTTGTTGGTGGAGACCAAGGCCATCACGGAACTTGGGCTAACTTTCGGCAACACGTGGCAGGTTGTAAGCGCGACTATTGCAGGAGTGTTAGCTATGGCCTACTTAGCAAATTTCACTGTCATAAAGATGGGTTCCGTACGGCCAGCACTTGCTTATACTTTGATAGCCGCATCCCTGTTGGTCGGGATGTATGGGTCGAGAATGAACATATCGGGGATATTCCCGATGGGATCGGGTAAGATATTTGCCGTGGTGTTGCTCACCTTACCGTTATTGTTCTCTGGTCTAGCGTTTTCGAGTGAACTCAACGCTCGTGGCGTCAGCGCGGGCGCGGCTCTTGGCCCCAACCTGTTGGGAGCAATGGTGGGCGGTTTTCTAGAATATAACTCTATGTATCTAGGTTACCGTAGTCTATATGGATTGGCGTTGGTGCTGTTTGGCCTGGCCTATATTGCGTCGTGGAGGGCCCGCAGGTAGCAAAGGTCTGTATCTTTCCGTTTGTCGCAATACTGATAGCACAGCTTGACTTTCGCTCCGCCCATTTACGGACATGGATGAGCTGGACAGGTGTTCTCGGTCTCTCGCTAAATATCCCAATCCTCATGTACCCTGCGGGCGGGCCCGTCTTCCGTAGCTTCTTGTTGATGCTGAAACATGGAATGAATGTGACTCTTGCTCGTGCAGTGGCCCAAGTTGTTCAGAGTGAAGCCACTGTATTTGTATCAGACGCGACTATTTTTCTTGCGCGGACAGCTGTAATTATCGGCCTCATTCTGTGGATTTGGACAATCTCTCGATTTCGAGACCGGGTTTTTGACGGATATATTGTTGATAGTGCATGACAAGCAGAATAGTCTTTATGCTCGACTACAAGGGAGATCAACTGCAAATCGGCGGCACCTCTAATTACCTCAAGCTATTGGCGCCGCGCGTGCGAGATGCTGGCTTTGATGTGCGCGTCGCCATGCCGTATTCACCACGTACAGAAGACTTGTTGGCAGTTTTGCAAAACGCCGCTATTCCGGTGGACGACGTGGACATCTCACCCCAGGCTGGACACGTGTTCCGCCGTCTAAAGACTGCCTACACTTATTTCTTATCGAGACCTCTCGACCTGGTGCATTTTGTTCTACCATGGTGGAACTCCTGCGAGTATGGCATTCTGGGAGCTAGACTGGCATCCGTCTCGGCCCGAGTGGTTACCTATGCATCTTTTCCAGAAGTGATAGATCAGCGTGTATATGAAGGGCTTTCCGGTGCTGTACGCAGGCAAAGGCATCGGTTCACCTGTAACTCTGTGCATAAAGCTATTTCCGTCTGTGAAATAAATAAGCGAAGACTTGTTGCGAATGGGTTCTACTCATCTCAGAAGGTGCCTGTGATCAAGGTTATGGTGGAACCGGATCATTTTGCGTGTGTGGATGGTTCTACAGATTTTAGGAGTAATTGGGGTGTCGATAGGTCACAAGTGCTTATCATAGTAATTGGCTATCTTGAGGAAATCAAGGGCCACCGTTATTTGTTGCAAGCGCTCCCTACTATTCTTCAGCTACATCCCAATGTGGTGGTTGTGTTTGTGGGTGACGGCGTTCTGAAAGCCTCTCTTGAGGCCCAAGTGCGAGAAAACCAACTGGTGGAAAAAGTCGTTTTTGCAGGATGGCAGGAAGATGTTCCTGGTGTCCTAGCTGCTTCTGATTTGTTAGTATTGCCCTCACTATCGGAGGGGCTACCCTTTGTCGTACCTGAAGCAATGGCGGCCGGATTGCCGGTAGTGGCCACAAGAGTGGGAGGAATACCTGAAGCCGTGATTGAGGGGCAAACTGGCCTCCTAGTGGAGCCGGCATCCCCGCAAGGTTTGGAGAAGGCAATTGTGAGTTTGTTGGATAACCCCGAACGTGCCAGGGCCATGGGCAAGGCTGGGCAGGCACGGGCTCGGGACAAATTTGATGTAACGCGGATGGTGGACGAAACCTGTGGGGTTTACCGTGACCTGCTGAGGAATTCATCTAATTGAAGTTGTGCGCGGTTCGTTTCACCAACACCTTCTCTCACCGTACATCATCTAGGTCGCCAACTTAGTCGATACGACAATGACCGCTCTTAATATTCTCTCGGTCGGTGGGTTCCTGCTATTTGTTGGCTTGGCCGCGCGCCATCTTGTTGCTGCCCTGTCCCAGCGAGGGGTTGCGGACCGAATCCATAAGATTGCCCTGATTGGTGAGATTTTGATTGTTTCCGTCTCGGGGTTCTTGGCACTTATTGGATGTTATGCACCCATTTATTTGCTGATGGCCAGCGCGTTGGCATATCTGGTCTCTCGCCGCATCGGTCCGCGATACGCCTACATTGAGCCGAAACCTCCGCGAGTTCGGCGCCTCGATCCTGAGGTGGCCTCCAGACCTGACAGCTGGAGCTCCTTTGCTTTTGTCTTTGTTGGAACCGCGGCTTTCATGGTCTTGGCCTGGAACGTGCGCAATGATTTCTTCAGTAGTGAGAAACGCATGATCATAGGAGATGATGCAGCCTATCATGTTCCCACAGTGCTGAACCTGGAGCGACACAGATCACTCTGGTTCCCGTTGGAGAACTACCAGATCGACGTACCTGAAATAGGTGTGCACGGTGGAAATGATGCGCGCATCTTCTTTCCATTGAACCATGAACTTCTCGTGGCGCTCGCGCGGTTTGCTTCCGGGCCTGCGGTAGAGTTCATGCGCGTAATCAACTACTTATTAATGTTCCATCTGATTCTTGTCACCTACTGCTTGGTCAAACTGGTTGCAGAAAGCAATGCGACCGCCTGGTTGATTGCCCTTGCGTGTTTTTTGTTACCTGTATTTCAAGGTCGATTATTACGCGGGCAGATTTCCGTGTTCGGGAACTTAAACAACGATCTCTTTGTTGCCTTGTTGGTGCTCAGTGGAATCTATTTGGCTGTTGAGCAATGGCGCGACCTGGAGGCAGGTTCATCGGCACCTCGCTCGCACCCTAATACCCTCTTGCTGGGCGCAATCATTCTTGTCGCCGTGGGAACGAAGTGGTATGCAGCTCTGTATTCGGTAGTGCTCCTAATTCTGTTCATCACCCCGATAGTGATTTACAGGTGTTGGCGCGATCATAACGCAATCAAATTGACCCTCACGTTGTGTTTGGTGGGTGTTGTCACAAACGGTGCCGCGGTACGCAACCTGTTTTACTTCGGAACACTTTCCGGGCATTTTGGGCCCATAAAGCCTTTCGGTTTTATCATGTTGAGCATGGGGCGCTCGTTTGTAGAAATCGGAGAGCTCGTACTGTGGACCGCGGTGACGCACGGAAGCGGTTTGACCATTGTTTTCCCGCTCTTTGGGATAATTCAGGTCCTGTGCCATCGTCGAACGATTGGCTGTGAGCAACCAACTAATCCCGCGACAGTGGCAAGACCACAGCAAGTTGACCTCGGGGTGCTGTTGAGCCTGATTGGTTCCACAATCTTGATATTGCTCTTCGCGATCCCTCAACCAACTTCTGGAATCAATACCGACAATGACCGGATCGTCTTCGGAATCACAATCCGGTACGCTATGCCTGCTTGGGTTCTAGCGCAGTGTACGGTGGTGAACTTGCGTCCATTGGCGAGAGTGGGCAGTCAGACGAGCGAAGTGATTGTACCTATGGGGGTGTGCTTGTCGGTGATTTCGAGCCTTTTCATGTACTTTCTACCGGTTCATGTTGCCGTCCTTGTCGCGCTTTCTCTCGGTGCGGGTGTTGTCGGAGTTATTTCCCAGAGGGTGCGCTACGAACGCTTGCGAGTGCAATATTGAGGTTGGCGTCTGAACCGACCCTTTTCACACCGCCTACGGGAGAATGGCCCCGTTATTAGGGTGAAGAAACTTGGCCTTGACTCTCCGTAAAGACATCAACCTCCATTCATGTTGTCACTTCACTCCGTTTGGCGAAATTCTTAATGTTGTGGCAGTGACACCCACCAGATGAAACCCAATCCGGACAATGGTGGTTCCCTGCGTCATCTGTGAACTTCAAACAATGGTCGCAGCACCCGCTTATGGGGTACAACATTGCAAATTCGCATCTTCATAATCCCGCAACTTGAGCATCGATTGTTACTCCGATGATTTTGCATGACTTGATAACGAATCATCCGAAATCAATGTTGCCGTGTCCCCAGACAATAGTAGATGTTGGTGGGGGTGCGGCACCCTATCCGAATGCGACCGAAATCTTGGATCTGTTAGATCACGACTTTGTGCAACGGTTAAGCTATGACGCGGACTACTTGCGAGTGGCAGGACAAAGGTGGACAACTTTGGACATTTGCTCCCGCCAACCATGGCCCTACGGAGACACCCATTTTGATTTCAATGTCTGCTCTCATACCCTGGAAGACGTTAAGGATCAACTCTCTGGGTATGTCATGAACTGGCGCGTGTGCTTAGGGCTGGATACATCTAATTCCCATCCCGTTTTCAAGAGAGCATTCGTGGCTTGGTCAGGCGCGGTGTCACAGGGTGGTGGCCACATCATCGCTGGATGATAGAGGCTAGTGCGGGACGCCTGCTGATTAATCCTCAAGTTTCATTTCGTGCACGCATCGCCCCGTCTATCTTTGCCCATCTCGTTTCGAAAGCAACCTGCTGCTAGCGACATATCTTTTTTCTGGAACAACACGTTCAATGCTTACGAGTTGCTCATCTACGTAGAGAATAATCGACGGGAACACATCTCTCAGTTTGGTGGTCGTCGCAGTGTTTTGTATAACGCCAAACGGTGGTTGAGCAATATTCTCACGTATGGAAATCGTTCCGATGGCACCCTTCCCAGTTGTATGTGGACCGACATGTCCGAGCGACAGTTTTGTCTGCACACTAGCAGTGATGAAGGCCCCTTGCTAGAACCGACATTGTCATAGCTCGAGATTACAGTTTTTGGCAACATGGCCTTCACGGCCGAAAGCCTATAAGTTGAAAGATCTTCTGTACTTCCAACAGAACACGACCTTTGGTCTTACGGAACGTTATTTGTCCTATCTCGCACGGGTAACTGACCGTTGCAGATACAATGTGCATTTCATGTTTCCAGAGGTGCCAGAGCTGCGGCCCTTAGAGCAGATGGGTCGTGATGGCGTACGTTTACATGGCCTACCTTCCGGACCCAACACAGGTAACCTCGTTCGCTTATTGCCAATGATATTGAATGTGTTTCGACAGGTCAAGCCAGACCTGATTCACTTCAATGACCCGGCTGTGGCTGGGCTGCTGGCCGGACGGTTGCATCGGCATGCGGCTCTTGTAATCACGCATCATACTCCTGAACTTAATCGACGATATGGCTTGCGCGGGAAATTGCTCGACAGGCTGGCTTTCGGGGGGCGCCCTTTTGTCATATTTACTTCTGAGAGCGACCGTCGAACTGGCATCGAGCGTGATGGTATCCGTGAAGAGGACAGCACCGTCATTCCCTACGGCATTGATGTATCTTCCTTCGGCAAGCATTACGACAGAAACGGAATATACAAGGAACTTGGCATTCCCCCTGACCATCGCATTGTTGGAAACGTGGCCCGGCTTGCCGCCCAAAAAGGCCATACATACTTAATCGAAGCGGCCAAGATTGTATTGTCTCGGCATGGCAATGTGACATTCGTAATCGTGGGAGATGGGGCTTTGAGAGGAAAATTGAACGCTCAGACAGTGCGTGCTGGCATCGCGGAACGCTTCGTGTTCACCGGGCAGCGTTCGGATATCCCCCGGCTCTTGAATGCCTTTGACGTGTTCGTCATGCCCTCTCTGTTCGAAGGATTGTGCATGGCTGTTTTAGAGGCTTTAGCAGTAGCTCTGCCCGTTGTGGCCACCCCTGTCGGCGGCATCCCTTCCAGCGTGGCTGAAGGCGAAACCGGCAGATTGGTGCCCCCGCGGGACGCAGACGCCCTGGCAAATGCGATTCTATGGATGTTAGAGCATCCGGCGGAAGCGCGAGAAATGGGCCTCAGGGGAAGGCAGCTCGTGGAGGCAAACTTCACTATGGAAGCCATGCTTGCGGGAACGGAGGCTGTCTACGACCGGCTCCTTTCCCGGCGAGAGAACGCAGCCGAACTCGCATAATGGCCTCCCCGCGGGTTAGCGCTATAATCGCCACTCACAACCGCGCCGAACTGGTCGGTCAGGCAATAAAAAGTGCTCTGAGTCAGACGGTGCGGCCTGCGGAGATCATCGTCGTGGACGATGGCTCGAGTGATTCGACGCCGCAGGTACTTTCCGAATATGGAAGCGACATTCGGATTCTTCGTCAGCCCAACAGGGGTCGCTCGGCCGCCCGCAATGCCGGTGTCAAACATGCGCAGGGCGACATAATCGCCTTTCTTGACTCTGACGACATCTGGCTGCCGGAGAAACTTGAAAAGCAGTTGGCGGCCTTTAAAGCCAGCCCGGGCGCCGGGTTGGTGCACACGTTTTCCGATGTGGTCGATGCGAAAGGTGCGCAGCTTCCTCGAGAAACCGGGCGCCGCCAGCAGCTCTATCGGCGTGCCCTGAAGCGCGGCTACACATACGAAGGTATGAGCCAGGAGTGCATCATGTTCCTCTCCACTGTGGCCGTGCGCCGTGAGTGCTGGGAGCGTTCTGGCCCAATGGATACAGCCATCCCGGCCTTTGAAGATTGGGACTGGTACCTGCGGGCAGCCGTATACACTGAAATCGCTACCATACCAGAGACCCTAGTGCATTTTCGGAAGCATGCTGGGAACACCTCCTCACGGGAATTCCTCGAAGGTCGAGTGAAAACCTGCCGTAAACATCTCGCCTTGCTGGACGGGCGGCCGCGCTCGTCGCATCGGGAGCGCGCTCGGCGCAACTTCTGTGTCCAACTGGCAGCCGCGTATTACGTTCATGGCAGCTCGGCGCAGGCCGGTAAATGGATGCGTGAAGCTGTGCGCACTGATCCGTCCGTGTTGTTGCGCCCCTCACACCTGCGCTATTCTCTGGCGATGTGTTTGCCTGAGAGTCTCCTAAATGGAATACGCCGGCTGGGGCGCCAGTTCTCCCACGAGGCCACGAACGAATCAACCTGAGCGCATCATCCCTGCCGACACGCCGCCAGGGATTGTTGCGCTGCACCTGAAGCGGTATGAATTCGCGCGCGAGTACACTGTCGGTAAGCGCGTGCTAGATATGGCTTGCGGAGTGGGTTATGGGTCGTTTCATCTGGCCAAGGTCTGTAGGCATGTGGTGGGAGCAGATATTGATTGGGCGGCGGTGGATTATGCGCGGCGGCAGTACGGCGGCCGGGAGAACCTGTCTTTCGTGCAGGCAAACGCGATGCGAACGGGCTTGGCGGAATCTCAGTTTGATGCAGTCTGTTCATTTGAGACTATCGAACATGTGCGCGATGCTGGAATGTTCTTGAGCGAAATCAAACGTGTGCTCAAGCCGGATGGTGTGTTCATTGTCTCAACACCCCGGGTAGCGCGCAGCGATTCGCGCCCGGCCAATCCTTTTCATTACCATGAATGGAGCCCCGTTGACTTCAAACGGCTGCTCCGCGGTTCCTTCAGGAATGTGGAGATCTTCGGGCAGTTCCGCCGGGAGACAGGCGCCGCCCGCTGGCTGAAGCGATTGGACGTGCTTCGGCTGCGCACGTGGCTCGTTCCACTCTGGCTGACGCGCCAGGCAGCGCAGGCCGCCGGCGTGCGCGCGATGGCGGACCTGCATATGGAGGATATCTTCATCCGGCGCGGGGATTTGCGCCGAGCGAGCGAGATTGTGGCGGTTGCCAGCGATGAGAACTATAGAGCCTGAAGGCTGGGGCGCAGTGTGGCGGCGGGACATGGCCGCTTATGACCCCGCCAGCGTGATAGCTGCAGTTGATGAAGAAAGCGTTAGCGTTCGCTGCGAAAAGATCACCGCGTATTTTGATGAACATGTTGGCGATTTGGCCGGGAAACGCACGGCTGAAATCGGCTGTGGTGGCGCGATCTACAGCCTGATATTCGCCCGACGTGGTGCGCGCGCCACGCTGCTGGACTACAGCCCGGAGGCCCTCGCGCTTGCTGAACGCAATCTTGGCGCCCTTCACCTCGAGGGCGAATTGCTGCAGGCTGACGCGTTCAACCTTTCGCCCGAATTGCATGGTCGTTTTGACGTGGTAATGTCTTTTGGAACTGTTGAGCATTATCGCTACCCGCGCCGGCTGGCAATCTGCCAGGCGCACGTTGATTTGGTGAAGCCCGGCGGTGTCGTCATTATAAGTGTCCCAAACGTTTTCTTCTTGCCGCACGAGATACTCAAGGTCTTGCTGGTTGCGCGGGGAAAATGGTTCCTGGGATACGAAGGCAGTTTCTCGCGCCGGGAACTTTTTCGCGTGGCGCGCCAGTTGGGTCTGCAACGCTACCGAATCGTCGGTTCTTCGTGGCGAAACGACCTGCGTCGGTATGTCGAGATTGTCCGAGACACTCGGACATTTGGGAAATGGTTTCCGAAGAGCCGGCCGGGAACTCAGCCTGCAGCCGCTCGAAGAGCGCGGGAGGATCATTGGCTTGATAACTTCTTCGGACATGACATAGGATTGTTGGGGGTCAAGCGTAGTAGGGAAATATAATAGAGGTGCGGCAGCTGGCCTCTCCGATTCGCAGGTATGCGATTCAGCGGTAGACACAAATGCGTGAAAGTGAGCAGTTTTGAATTCTAACACTACCTGAGATAAAGCAGCAGAGAGAATTTTCCGCGGTTTAGCGATACGGGATGTGAGGCCTTTGTTGCAACAGGATATCAGAAACTTGTGGGCGAATTTGAACTTCAAATTTACCCATTTTCGGGCCTCATGTGATTGACTTTGGTTTTGGTACCGGTGCTTTCATGTCAAGGTTCGCAGGAGACGGTGTGAAGTGCGCTGACGTTGACATTGCATCAGGACATGTTGCCAGGGCTAGCAAGGGATATCCAAGCGTCGAGTGGGTGGTCAGTGACCTTGAACAAACAAGGCTTCTGGCTTTGTGTGTAGATATTGTCGTGCTGTCCGGAGTAATTCATCATTCCCCTGCTCTTCGCAAGTTGGTACTAGAAGCATAGCGTGTCCTGATGGAAGGGGAGAGGGTGTTGTCTTATGACCCGAATAAACGTAATCCTGTTATGTTGCTGTTGCTAGATGAGAAATCTCCATCAAGGTGGTTCCGTGGAATTACGCGCAAGGAGCGACTCTTGGCCTCCGGGGAGGTCCGCACAGTATTGGCGGAAGCAGGCTTCCGAGAAATCAATGTCTACGCTATGTCTGGTATAGGGTTCAAACACGCCGAAGGAAAGCTGACCCAGTTAGCATTGCGGATTTACAATACCTGGGATTATTATTGGGCAAACTGCCTTGCTAGCATCGTTTTTGGTCGTTCATCATTACAACCGCCGAAAAATGAATACAACCTCTGACTCTGCGAGTGACTTCGGTCATAAGGGGGAGCGGAGGACATGCACATCTGTTAGCACTACCGACAGGCGTATCGCCACACGGTTGTTTGTCACAGTTTATCTGATTAGCTTGTTCTCGATCGGTGATAGGATAGGCCCCCGAAACAGATATCAATACCTTGCATATGCAATAGTCCAAAACCACACCCTTGACATTACAGAAATTGAGGAACAGCACGGTTATATGCTCGATGCAAATGATTATCAAGGGAAACGGCTTATCTGGTCGAGTCCAGGCATAGGGCTCCTGGTAGCACCTGTGTATGGTTTGTCCAATTTGCTACACATTGAAGAGCGAATTGGTGTTTCATTGGGTGCGGAATCCATCCAAGCTTACCGTGACCTAATTTTTGCAATGACCGTCAATGCACCCTCCGCTGCCCTCTTTGTCACGTCGCTTTGGTTGATGTTGAGATGGCAAGGGTTGACGAGAAGGTTGTCATTCTTTCTTGTCTTGTGCAGCTTCTGGGGCAGCATGACGGCCTACTATTTCACCGTTGGTAACAACGTACAAAGTGCTGTTCATATGGCATTGACAACCGCTGGCTGGGCGTCGCTCCTGACAGTTGCGCGTGCACGTGCTGCTCGCAAAACCATGCTTATATCCGGTCTGTTCCTCGGATTGGCAGTTCTTGTCTACGAAAGTGCTTACCTTACGACGCTCTGTGCTCTAGTGTATGCTGCGCTGAAACATGGTAAAAGAGCCTGGGCTCTGGTAGGGGGAATTGTCCCAGGTGCAGCAGGGCTGCTAGTTTATCAATGGATCGCCCTAGGTAATCCATTTCTAAATGTCAACGTTGTTTTCAGCGCGACGCCCCCTCTGGGATACCCCCAAGTGACCTTGATCAGCGTGGCTTACCAGTACATAGCAGGAAGGAGCATGGGGATCATTTGGTACTTTCCTCTTGCAACCATACTGCTTTGCTGCCTTCGTGTTCGGAGGTTTTCAATGTCTCTATCAGGGTTCTGTTGGATACTAATCGCAGGCCATTGGTTGCTTGCAATTTGGGGCACGTGGCATTTTACAAATAAGTTAGGGGGACCAATTGGATGGGAGTGGCAGGCGGGCGTGGGGCCGGCTGGTCCGAGAGTTTTGCTCCCAACCGTTCCATTCATAGCCTTGCTGGTAGCGCAGCTTGATTTTCGTTCCGTGTACTTGCGGACATGGATGAACTGGATGGGTGTTCTCGGTCTCTCACTAAACATTCCGATTCTTATGTACCCGGCGGGCGGACCGGTCTTCCGCGGTTTGTTCTTGATGTTGAAACATGGGATGATCATCCCACTCCCTCGCATAGTACCGCAGCTTCTTCCGCTAGAGTCAGTTATCAGGCCGCTAGGCGCGAATGATTTTATGACATGGGCGGTTGTGCTTGCCCTCCTCGTCTTATGGCTCTGGACGAGTTCTCGATTTCGAGACTGGCTTTTTGAAGGCACTGCAAAACCGTCTTGAATCCCATTCAGTGCCATAGACTGGCAATGAAAGAGCCAAGAAAATATACTGACGTGGATGTTGTTGGAACTGTAAATGTTTTGGAAGCTGGAAGGTTAGTAAGCCCATCACCAGTTGTGTTGTTATCTTCATCAAAGAAGGGTTGACTGGCGCCATTGTGGTCGGTCGGTTGAGACGGCCTGAGGCCCATTAATGTGCGCATTGTTTATACGGTACTGAACGGCCACCTGGCTGGCGGTCAAGTTATCTGTGGGCAGATTATGCTGGCTGCCAGAGCAGCCGGACATCAAGTCTGTCTGGTCACTCCTTCACACGGGGAATTCACCGAGTTGTTGGAATCCGAATCCGTGCCGATTGTGCTTATGCCGATGGCGCGGACGTTTCATTTCCACCGTGCCCGGCAGTTTGCTCGCTTCCTCAAGAATTGGCGAGCTGATCTCGTGCATTGCCACGCTGCTGTGCCAGGCACGATTCTGGCGCGGTTGGGAGCAAAGTTAGCCGGCGTACCCTTAATTAGCCACGTCCACATTGAAAACAAGTTCAGTGATGTGCGTTGGGTGCGGGTATTACAGGTATGGCTTGACAACCTGACGGCGCGGTTGGCGGTCGAAATAGTGGCGATTTCTGAGGATACGCGGCGCAGTCTCATGCGACAAGGGATATCCTCGGAAAAAATCCGTGTGATATGCAACGGGGTCGTTGTGAGTAGTGATGCGAACCGCAATGCGGCGGACCGAGCACGGAATGCGCTTGGGGTCGAGGGAGATGGGCCTGTCGTCGGAACGGTAGCGCGATTATGTCCGGTCAAAGGGCAGCGGGAGTTTATTCTAGCAGCAGGGCAAATCACAGTTGAATTCCCAAACGCGACGTTTGTCATCATCGGCCAAGACTTGGAATTTGATGGGCACTATCGTCATGAATTGGGCCAATTGGTCAGGCAGCTCGGTTTGGACGGCCAATTGCGGTTCGTCGGCTTTAAACGCGACGCCGCCAGGCTAATGTATGCCTTCGATTTATTCGTACTGCCGTCTTGGATCGAAGGACTTCCGGTGACAATTCTGGAAGCCATGGCGGCAGGAAAGCCGGTGGTCGCGACGACTGTTGGCGGTGTACCCGAATTAGTGCTTGAAGGTGAGACCGGATTGCTGGTGCCACCGCGCGATTCTCAGCGCTTGGCCGAAGCCATTACAAAGCTGCTGCAACAGCCTGACGCGGCGAGATGTATGGGTGAGAGCGGCCGTGAACGGGTGCGGCGAGAGTTTTCTCAGAAAAAGATGTTGGATCAAACAATGGCTCTGTACCGTCATTATGAGTTTTCGACAGAGTCTCGTTAGGAGAATACAGGCTGATGCTGGGCTGTGCGTGATGCTGGCTTTGCTGGCAGCCGGCACTCGCTGGTTTGCCTTTCAAGGTTGGAACGTGATACCATTTGAGATTC
>Ga0187827_10001452_pt1 | contig 34802 bp, 14 predicted proteins | sample ETNtaG_39_FD_167969 | JGI IMG/M metagenome (GOLD analysis project Ga0187827, IMG submission 167969) | Marine microbial and viral communities from oxygen minimum zone, Eastern Pacific Ocean - ETNP2014_SV_150_PacBio MetaG (Illumina Assembly) | ecosystem: Environmental > Aquatic > Marine > Hypoxic...
GTCCGAGGCCAGCAGATAGAAAGGAGGATGGAAGGGCGCCTTCACGGCAAGGGCCAGGCCGTCTTTCACGGGCTTGCCGATCTTTGTCGGGTTGCCGCACCAGTCGAAGACGCGCACCTTCTCCGACGCCATTGGGAAGAGGACCGTGCGCGCGCCGATTCTCATCAGGGCGCCGGGCCTGCCGTTTTCATGGAAGGTGTAGACCTCTCTGATGTGCGGCAGATCGGGTTGTTCTTCAGTGGGCTTCCAATGGCTGAACAGCGTGCCGGCCATCACGAATCCGAAACCGTTCGTCTTCAGGCCCCCATCGTAATCGAGCATGCTTTTCGACATGGTGTTCATCGTCGAAAAGGTCGTCAGGCGGAAGCAGTAGGGGCTGACGAATTTCGAGCGCTGAAGAAAGAAGCAGCGGGTTAGACTCCGGTATGCACTGAGAGCCCGGTGCTTCCACTCGTTGAATTGTCCGAGCTGGCCGTGGGTGTGATAGAAGGAATGCCCGTACTTGAGGATAGCGCTTTCCCAGACTTCTTTGCCGAATTTCCGGGCAAGCCAGCCGGTCTTTCGGGCTTCCCAATAGCTCTCGCCGCCGATGGTGCCGGCGATGGCGTCGAAAGTGTCGAGCCCACCCAGGCCGATCAGTTCTTCGAACCAGAGCGAGGACGCGCTGACGGCCATCTTTACGTCGGGTGCAGCTTCCTTGATGCCTTCTTTCGCGCCCCTGGCGATTCGAAGGTAAAGCTCAGGCGGTATGTTGTTGACCTCGTCGTCGAGTATCCAGCCTTTGATCCAGGGCTGGTAATGGCCGGCCACGGTCTTTGCATGCTTCCGCCACGCATTCTTCTCCACATAGGTGTAGTCGGTCAGGTGGCCCTTGCGCACGATAATCGGCGGTTCGACTCTAATGGTTTCTTTCTCTTTCCAATTCGCAGTCCAACTTCCCTCCCTGCCGTAAAGGTGAGACGCGAGGATGCCGTAAGTTTTGAGTCCATACTTTTCTGCGATGGCCGCTTTGTCATCGAACCAATTGTAATTCGGGCCGCCTGGACAGAGCGCACTGGGCCGGAGCCACCCGTCCGTCAATGGATAGTAGTGGCGGACCCCTGCCCGCTGCAGGATGCGCATGATCGTGTGTGTGGAGTGAGAACATGCGCCCAGAATGGTTTCCTTCGCCGGCCGCCGAATCACGCTGTAGACAACCTCCCCGACATCGTGCGGTGACTCCTTGAGCCAGTAACGAAGACTGAACAGTCCTTTCGGATGATCCTTCAACGCCAATTGAAACGCGGAAGCCTTGCCAGGCAGCGCTTCGAGGTCTTCCTTTCTGCCCCTGCGAATGACGTTGCGATGGATGTCTTCGATTTCGTATTCGAGAGATGCACGCTTGCCGGTGTCGCCATGGTTGTATAGCCGGCCGATCCATTCGACTGCTTCGTCGTCATAGAAAACTCGCCCGGGGATTTCGGAATAGAGCCCGGCCTCTACGTTGCTTCTCGGAATGAACTTTCGAGGCTTCCGCGGCTCGAAAGGCAGGTCTTCGTCCTCCTCGTCTTCTCCGGGGTCGAGCTCGGTGACCTGATTGATAAGCTGAGCGGGGCTCTTTCCTGGAAGAATCGAAACCGCATCAATCCAGAAATCTCCACCTTCCGTGGTTGGCATTATGCGCAGGTGGGTTCTTGTTTGGGGCAGCGGGATCGTCGTCTCGAAGGTCTCCCACTTCGTGCCGACTTTGAAGGAGTGTCGCCCGAAGACCATCCTCGGATTGGTGATTTCGAGCGGCACAGTCTCTTCGGTCACAATGGAGATACCGACGGTCTGGGCACGCTCGCTTTTCATGGCCAGACTCACCCTGTAATCCCCGACCTCACCGGGTGTAAAGGGTGCGGTAAAGAGGATCGCTCCCGCTTTCACGCGCAGGCTGGTCTTTCCGTGCGCCGATGTCTTTGTGTCCAGCGAATCCTGGCTCAGAAGATACCCGTGCCCGCCAACGACTCCCCAGTCCCCGTGAGTCATCCCTACCTCGAAGCTGCCGTTTCTGACTTGGTTGCGAGTTGGCTCGCCCTGGCAGGGAGGGGCAGCCGGAAAAATCAGCGACGTTGCACAGAGGACAGAGAAATAACCGTATTCCTGATTCATCCGAGGCCCTGTTTCTTTCGTTTCTAACCGTGTTCCTGATTCATCCGTGGCTCTGCTTCTTCTGTTTCTAACCGTGTTCCTGATTCATCCGTGGCTTTATTCCTTTCCTTCCGAACCGTGTTCCTGATTCATCCGTGGCTTTATTCCTTTCCTTCCGCACTCTCTTACTCTGATGCATCCTCCAGATCCTTTTCCAATTGTTGCTCGCCATCATCATCGCTCCATTCCAAACGCATGATGCGAAGGGTATCCAGCATGATGGTCGGTTCCTTCATCTCCGGAACGGAATTGATTCCACCGCTGCCGCATTGGATGGCCCGGATTCGCAGTACTGGTGCCGGCTTTGAGGTCGTCAGCGGCGCGCAGGAAAAAGAGTCCTTTTCGCGGCTGGAGTTGAACCATGTGACCGCCCTTCTGGCATCGGCCAGTTCCACTTCGACGATAGTATCTGCCCAACGGGCCGAACCTTTATGCGGATCAAGCTGGACGCGATAGATGCCGGCTGGCAGTGGCCTGTCGAAGCGGTGGACTGCGATGGCGCCCATGTTCTTTTCGTGAATCACCGCGATGCCTGTACCTGCCGCGTATCTCAGCTCCCGTCCGTACCAGCCTTTTTCGTGTCGCTCCCAATCGCTGAAGTAGATGAGACCGTTCATGTCTTCCGCTTCGATTTCAAAAACACTCTTCATACTGAGCTTCTGCCGCATCTTTGCAGGCTTGTGGTGAGGGGAAAGGAAAGCGCCATCACGCACGGCCGCCTGCGCGGACAGGATTTCCCTTTCGGATGAGAGAAGACGCAGCCGGGGCGCGCGCCACTTCCCGTAGAATTCGAGCCTGGTGTCCGAAGGAGTTTTGGGCTCCGGAACAGACGAGAGAGTGGCCGCAAGCTCTGCAATCAGCGAGTAATCTTCCCACGAGCGCTGGACTGCTTCGGCCTGCTCCGGCGACGCTGGAATGTAGGCGTTCACCGCGAGAATCCGGCCCCCCTGATTCACGTCGTAAATCACGAGCCCGATTCCCAGGCTCTTATCACCGGGGTCATAGCCGACCTCTCGAATGTAGAGGTAATGCTCCTGGTCGCTGCCTTTCACCGGGACGCTTCGTGTGCGCTGGCCGGAAATGGCTTTCGGAATGAAACGGAACGACAGCTCTTCAGGCGCTGCTGGCAGTTTTTTCAGTCCTTGCCACTGCTCGACTTTCTTGAAGAATTCCTTGGCGCCTTTGTAGTCTTGAATGACTGGCGGATTGGCTTCCTCGGCTGCTGCCTGTGTCGAGGCAAGAAAGCAGGTAAAGATAGCGGATGAGAGATACAAGATTTACCTCTTGGCGTTCCCTGCGAGGCTCACAGGGCCTGATTCAGGATTGTTGGAGTCTCAGGACTTTTCTTCTCCCCGTGGCGTGGAGAATACTGTGGCACGGCCGTCTCGCTCGTGATACACGGCCCATCCTCCATACTCAACCTTGATGTAGATCCGGTCCGGCCTAAGATGTTCCGGGTTGTTCTGACCTTTTGAGACTACGAAATGATTCCATCGGTTGAACTCGGCGATACTGGCATTCTTGTTTCCGAGCTCTGCTTTGGCAGTGGCACAAACGGATGGAGCGGGAGCTCGAATCAGACGCGTCTGGGCAAAGACTTCCTCGTCGACCTGATGGTCTATGGATTTGAAAAGGGAATCCGATTCTGGGACAGCGCAGACCAGTACGGCTCACACGAACATGTGAAAGCTGCCATCCGGGAAGTTGGACGCGAGAATGTGGTGTTCACGACCAAGACCTGCGCGACGACTCGCCAGGAGGCGGAAAAGGATCTGGAGCGCTTCCTTCGAGAGACCGGCACGGACTCCCTGGACATTGTCCTCATGCACTGCATGACGAGCCCTGACTGGCCGACGGAGAAATCAGGTGCCATGGATGCCCTGGAGAATGCCAGACAAAAAGGAATCCTTCGTGCCCATGGAGTCTCCTGTCACAACTTTGGTGCGTTTCAGACAGCGGCCAAAGAGCCGTGGGTAGATGTGGTTCTGGCTCGAATCAATCAAACGGGCGTTCACATGGACGCGTCCGTGCCGGAGGTGATCGAGGTGATGAATGAAATGCATGCGGCAGGCAAAGGCGTCTACGGCATGAAGGTGTGCGGTGCCGGGCAATTGACCGACGACATTGTCAAGTCGCTCGCATTTGTCAGAGAGCTCGACTGCGTGGACGCAATGACGATCGGGATGTGCAGCCGTGAGGAAGTCGATGAGAACGTCCGCTTCTTCGAGGAACACGCGCCGGTGAGTGTCTGAAGCTGGCAGGTTACGCAGTCGCATGTTTTCACACGTCCGGGCTCCGGCGAGACCTTTTGCCCCTGCATCTGGGGAATATGGGGTCAAATCCGTTTTTCTAGAAGACGGATCTGACCCCAAATTCCTCTGTTATGTTCTGGATCATTCCGTTTTTCGAATCCTAGGCTCAAGGGGTGTCCAAGGCCACATTTTCTCCACGCGTTGAGATTTGAGCCGTTTCAAGGCCACCTACTGCCATAATTTAGGATTAGGTACACGCGAACTTTGTAGCCGCCCTCAGTGGCCCCAATCGCATTCTGATGCGTCCGCGGCAATTGGGCCTCCTCTCAACAAAGATCGCACCAGCAGCAAATCAGAAGCTCCGAGAGCAAGTCAGGCTTGGTTCGAGATTCGCGCCCTCCTGAAAAAAGTGGTCGTTTTGTGGTCGCCACTTTCCCTAATCAGGCCTATTCAGTGCAACTCAACGCTACAAATGCAACTCAATACAACTCAGTACAAGCCCATACTAAAACAGCCTGAAACCGCAGTAATTTGCAGTTTCAGGCCGTCTTTATGGCGGAGGGACAGGGATTCGAACCCTGGGGACGCTTGCACGCCCACTGGTTTTCAAGACCAGCGCTTTCAACCACTCAGCCATCCCTCCGGATGGCGGGAGACCTGGCTCCCTAGGTGCGCGGAATGATAGTTTTTTATCGCGTCGATTCCAATGGCGCGGGAGGTGGACCTGCCGAAGGCGGCTACCGAGAACCGCCGTCCTGCCGGGGAGGGCGGCCGCCTTGCTGGCCTTTGTTGCCTCCTCTTCCGCCACGCCGACGGCCGCGGTGTCGGGGGCCTTTGGATTGCTGTTCCTCTGAGTCTTCCGGCTTTGGGCCGCGGCCGTGCGTGGCAACTGGGCGGTTGGGGCGCGTGTCCTTATCTCGATGATCGCGATCTCGATCCCGTCTGTCCTTGGGGTGTGGACGATTCTGATGGCCTTGTTGCCGGTCGTTTAGTTCGCGGCGGGCAGTTTCCCGCTCCTGCCGATCGCCGATTTCGAGGGGCGGGAGCATGGGAGGCTTTTCCATCGGGCCGAGTGAGGCTAGGATTCGTTCGTCAATGCTGGGCAGATTTCTGGTGCTGCCCTTTGAAAGGGTCACGGAGATGATGCGGCGAAGATACTCTTCGGATCGTTCCAGAAGCCTCTGTTCGCCCCGATCCAGATTCCCCTTTTTTTGTCCGTGAAGGATGGAGCTTCGAAGGTCGTAAATGCGGCGGAAATCACGGAACGCTCCGGCGCGGGATTCGTAATCGTCGCCGAGAAGCCACGAGCCGCGCATGGCGTAGATGTAGCGGTGATTGGTGCGGTCGGTGTCGCCCTCGAGCAGGATATGTTCGAACGCGGTGACGAAGCAGTGAACCTGATCGAAGGAGTTTTCTTCGTGGTAGGTACGGTTAAACCAGCGGACCTCGGGGCGTTCCATTAGGTCTTCGGTCCAGTTGAGCTTCATCCATTCCTGGAGCTGTTCGGCTTCGCCCAGCTCGAGGTCGAAGTTGCCTTTTCCATATTCGCGCTTTGCCGGCCGGAGTGCGGGCGTTTCACGAAAGATAAATTTATCCTGGCCTGGCGATGTCGGGAACATCACGCACCGGATGCCGAACAGTCCCGATTTGAACAGACGGAGAAGTGTGAGTGGCCGCAGCAGGCTGTCTTTGAGCGCGGATTCGAAATTTTCGGGGGATTGAGTGGCCCAGTGTTCCGATCCTTTGGGGAGAGCACATTCAAAAATGCAGACGTCTCTGTCGAGGGGCTGAATGTGAAGGACCCGCCCTGATTTCTGATTGCTCTTGACCAGGTCTTCAACAAAGAACCTCTCCTTTGAGGTAGGGGACCGAAGCTGGATGGCCGGGGTGAGTTGCAGTGGGTCCCGAGTCCACCGAACGCCCTCCAGGACGCCGCGGAAGCTGTTTTGGTCTGACATGGGTAAATATCTCTTTCCTGTTTGGCTCCAACTCTAGAAATGCTTGAGGAAGTGTCAACGTGACGGTCGCCTGACTACTTGTTGCCAAGTTCGACAATCCAGGCTGCAATCTGTTCCCGCATCGCATCCAGTCTTTTCAGAGTCACCTTCCCCTCGAACGGTTGCTCGCCGGCCCATGGGAGCGCGAGCAATAGCTCTCGGAAAGAGTCGGCAATCTTCTTTGCTTTATTCACGGTTTCCGTGTTCTTGCTTTTGAGGGCGAGGTCGATTAGCTGCTGGAGGGTGTGTGCGTATCTGTAATCGTCTATGCCTTCACGGATGCCTTCCCATTGCGGGGTGGGGATGTTTTCGAGGCTGGCTTTGTCTGGGTACGTGAGGCACGAATCTTTGGGGAATGAGGGTGAGAGCGAGATGCCGTCGAAATCGTTGTAGGCGCTGCCGCGGGGTCGTTGGAAGGTCCAGATGAGGCAACCATCTGCTGCGGATTTGTAGTGCAGGAAGCCGGCCATGAACCGGTTGCGGAGCATGTTGCCCTCGTACCCGTTGAAGGTGCCTGTGCCTCTCCACCAGAAGAGCTGCCCGTCTGCGCGGCATTCTCTGAAACGGGCCACAGCTAGTTCGCCGGCAAAGACGGAGATCGATGGATTGAAGCATCGAACGGCGAGGGACCTTCTGAGCTCATCGCGGGCAAGGACGGGGTCTCCCGTGAAGAGACAGTTGAAGCCCGAGCTTTTCGCGAGCCGATAAGCGAACTTTGCACGCTCGGCTGCACCCTTGTCGCCGGGCCTGGCTTCGGTACCCATATAGATGAGCTCAGGCCAACGTGCGCGTTCGGATTGGTAGCGGACGCGACGGAGCGCATCCATGAACATGCCCTGGAATCCAGGAGTCCATTGATACTTGGCCCAGTCCGGACGTGTTCCCAGCGGGCCGCGGATTCGGCCCGCTGCGAGGTATTCTTCGAGGAAGCCGAGGCCGAGAACGACCGGCCCATCGATCCGGGCATCGCGCATGAGAGGAACTGCCCGTTTGAGAAGCGGCGACGACCAATCGGTGACCATCTTTCCCTCGATCTTGAACTGACGCTCTGCGGCGAGCCACAGGCTGCGGATGCCGTGGGCGCGAATATCGAGCAGTTCGGCGAGCAGGCCAGGATCCTCAGGGTAGCGGGTACGCCACCGGTGAGCGTCTACGTAAAGCGACCAGATGATGTCCCTGGGCTCTTCCAGTTTGAAAGGCCGGACGGTGACTTCGAGGGGCACGGGTACTTCAACGTCATTCACCTTGAATCGCAATTCCCCCTTGTATGTGCCGGGCCTGGCTCTGGGCGGAATGTGCACGGTCAGCCAGAAGGGCTGGGTGCTGTTCGCCGGCAGATCGAGTGCGAAGAAGCGCTCAAGGAGTTCGGGGATGTTCCAGAACGTTCGGCCGCGAAGCTGGAAATCAGAGAGCCTTAAACGAAAGTGAACGACTCGCAGGTCAAGCGCTCCGGCCGGCAGAATATCACCGGCTTCCGTCTTAAGATCCGTAAGTGTGCAACGAAGGTTGTTGAGACGTTTGAGAGTGCGGACGGCGAACACTGCGGGCTCGTATTCGCCGGGGCAAGCGGTCACCTTTATCGGTCGGCCTAACTGCTCTTTTTCAGGGATCAGGTGACGGCGGTAGCCGTCCGGATTATCGGCGATGAAATGGACGAAGCCTGCCTTCTGATGGTCTTCGCTGAGCTCGGGCATTTCCGCATCGGGCCGGTGCAGCTTGATTTCGGCGAGTTCGTAAACGCCGTGTGAGACCTTCAACCGCTTCTCGGATTTCGGCGCGGATTTCTCGACGAGATAGGCGTCGTCGATCCAGAGGCTGCCGCTTTTGCAGTGAGCTGTGATGTTCACCTGCAGTGAACGATAGCGTTTCGGAACAAAAATCTCCGTGCCGAGGTGGATCCAGTTCGAACCGCGCTCAATGGAGGCCAGCCGCAGGGAGCGCGCGCCTTTGCGGCGAAAACTGATGTCCTTGTAGGTAAGCTCAACCACGATGCCGTTGAGGGGTAAGTCGGTATCAAGGACGAATTGCTCAGTTCGGTAGTAGAGCCCGAAATCGTATAGTTTCCCCGGCGTTACCTTTATCTCCGTTTTCAAATTGGCCGCCTTGTCCTCGGGCGTCTTGACCAACTGAACGCTCATCTGGCCATCCCTGCGCGTGCCTGGTGAGAGCCGGACCTGCTGCCGGCTTGAGGGCACCCAATGATCGTATGCATCCTCAAAGCTTGGGTTCTTGATCAGATTGACGACTTCCTCGGGCTCCTGGATGAGTTGGGAGACCATGGTCTGTTCGGCTGAAAGCGTGCCGAACATGAGAAGGAAGATGGTCACGGTGTTAGACATGGATTAGAAAACATTTCAGAAGAAGAACCTGCAGATTCTTCCCAGCCGCGGGATGAAAGCAAATGTCACAGAAAAGCCATTCACATTTCTTTACACCGAAGGTGTTACGCTTTACAGCCTAGGGTTCGCAAAGCCTCGCGAGCCCTGGGCTGTAAAGCGTAATGCCTTCGGCATAAAGAAGGATTTGAATAAAGCCCAACGCGCTGGGCAGGCAAACGGCCGGAGCTTCGCTGACTTCACCGAAACTGGACAATTGAGTCAAGTTTCGGTGAAGCACTGTAGCTCTGGCCTCCAGGCCGGAGTTTCGCGGGCGAGCCCTCGGCTCGCATAAGACGCCGCCCTGGAGGGCAGCGCTACGATGGGATGCTCGACGGTTTGAGGCGAAGCTTCGCTAGTCCTCCAAGACGGAGTCGTTTTGACGGATTTCAGGGGCGAAGCCCCGGGCTGTTTGCCTAGCCCAGCCCAACGGGCTGGGTGAATGGAACAAAGATTTAAAAAGGGGCAACGCCCCGGCCATTTATAAGGAGGCCATTCATTGGGGCAAATGACCGGGGCGTTGCCCCTAAGGATGATCTGCCCGAGAACCCAGCCCGTTGGGCTGGGCTAGGCAAACGGCCCGGGGCTTTGCCCCTGAAAACTGTCATTCAGATCCGTAAAATTGCTCTCGTCTCGGCCTACTATGGGTCTCCAATTTTGGTTTTTTGCATCGGAATTCCGAGAGATGGCGATCCTACTTTGGAATGCTGCGACTTGTCGCAGCTTCAGGTACAGGGTTGGGCGAACTTAGAACTCATGAATCGAACGAACGTTTTACCGCTCATCTGTCTCGCATCTGCGGTTGGTCTGCTGCGCTGGAAGGCCGGGGTGTCATGGATAATCGCATATGTGCTGGCGATCAGCGGGACCACGCTCCTGGCCTATGCGTACGATAAGTGGGCTGCCGGACGATCCCGTTCGCGAATCCCTGAACGAACACTGCATGCGCTGGCCATTGCAGGTGGTTCCCCTGCCGCATTGATATGTCAGAGGGTGTTCCGGCACAAAACAATGAAGGCCAGCTTTCGTTTATGGTTCTGGATCATCGTGGTCGTGCAGACCTTGGGATTGGCCGCTTGGTTTTATTACCGGCACATGTGACCCCTTCGAGTGATTACTGCCCGGGGACCTGGTTTAGTGGCACCAGCCGGAAGGGACATGGAAGCGCGCCGTATCTAAGGAAATCTGCGAGGCGGTGGGCTTGGGCGCGCAATTTAATGCCCTGGAGTTGGACCCTGCCGCCTGTGATGGCTTCCTGAATTCGTGGTGCGACCTGGATTTCGCCGTTCATGACGACGGCGAGTTGTTTGCCGACGTTGGCCGCGGTGATTTCGGCGAACTTTTTGGCGTCCTCTCTGACGAAATCGATGGTGATGACGGTTCGCATGTCGAAACCTTCGGTGAAGTAATCTACTGCCGCGAGTTTTGGGCAAGCCAGTTCTGTTTTCTTTCTGACTGCGTACATCCGTTTCCGAATCTGAGTTTCGACAATGTTCTCCAGGTCCAGATGCTCCTCGCGGGAAGGTATGGCCTCGCAGTTTTCGGGAATTTCGTCGTCTTCACCGAGCAACTTTTCGACGAGTCGAAGCTCGAGAAGCCCTCGGCGATGCAGCCAGGGGAGCGCGTCCCGGAAGTGTCGGCGTCCTGTGATGCTGAATTGGATTTTCTGATCGTCGGTGATTGAGAATTCCCAGGCATCGATGGGGAACTCTCGCTGCAGTGTGTCGAGTCGTTTCTCCAGGATGGAAATTGCAGATTCGAGATCGGACCGGGCGACCTCTTCGATGGGCACGAGTGAATAATTAACTTTGAGAGTATTCCTCTTTTCAGACCAATAGAGCAGGATACCGCCAATGAACGCGGTGATCGTGCAGCAGAGGAGGGCTCTGAAAAGAAAACGATTCATGGCTTAAGAGGCAGTAAAATCGGGGACAGACGAGATATGGGCAAGCTGATTCTGGGCAGGCGAGTGAGACCGGCTTTGTCATTCTCTTCGTCTTAATCCCAAATGCTCCGGGAAAAAGATCAAGGAGGAAGATAGAGACAAAGCTGCAGCCTTAACCTGACTGCTATGGGTGATACTCATTACCGGTTTCGAATGAAGAAGTCACCCGAACTTCCAGCGGGCTAAGTCCGGATGCCTGCTGACGTCGGTTTCCGCCAGCCTCACCTCGCCCGGCTGAAGCCGTTACTCCAACCCCGGCTTCCGACTCGCCCGGTTGAAGCCGTTACACCAGCCCCTGCCTCGCCTCGCCCGGCTAAAGCCGTTACTCCAACCCCTGCTCCGACTCGCCCGGCTGAAGCCGTTACTCCGACCCCTCTCCGAGGCCGCAGACCCAACTGCACGACGAGGATCATCGTTGTGCAAAGGGGGCTCTCACCATACAACTCGCCAAGTTTCCTGTTTTTCCAGAACGACTATTCCATGAACAGACTGCGCATTGGAATCATTGGGCTCAAGCGTGGCATGACTTTCGGCCGCCAACTATTTGAGAGAGACGATGCAGAATTCGTCGCTGCCTGCGATCACAATTCTGCAGTTCGGAAGCAATTCAGCGAAGCGCACTCCGGTATTAAGTTGTGTGAGACCTACGATGAACTGGTCGGTTCCGATATCGATGCAGTCGTCATCGCGAGCTACTGTCCTGACCACGCGCCCATGGCTGTGCAGGCGTTGCGCGCAGGCAAACATGTGCTGTCGGAAGTCACGGCTTTTCACACGCTCGGTCAAGGCGTCGAGCTCTGCCGCGCGGTCGAAGACACGGGATTTACTTACATGATGGCGGAAAACACTTGCTACTTACCAGTCATCGAGGAGATGAAACGCGTCCATCACTCCGGGCAGACCGGTCAGTTGATTCATGCGGAATGCGAGTATGTTCATGACCTGCGCCCCGAGTGGAAAAGAGAAGAGGACGGGAATATCCACTGGCGTCTGTGGCAGCCGTGCATCTATTACTGCACCCACTCACTCGGGCCGATTTTCCAGATTGCGAAAGACCGTCCCGCATCCGTCACCGGCATCGAGAGCGGCGCGTTCACCGCGCCTGACTGGCCAACGCCGCGGGCTGATGTGGGGGTCGCTCTCATCCAGATGGCGTCCGGTGCTACCGTCAAAGTTTTGCTTTCGTTCGGAAACACCCGGGGTGGCTGCACCCACCATTACGTGGTCTTCGGTACGAAGGGGCACATGGAATCCGACCGGATGAATCCCGCCAGGCTTCACGTCCGCCTGCCTGAAAAGGATGCCGAGTGGCAGTCTTCCGAGCCGACCCATCACCGGCTCGCAGAAAGAGCCGCAAACAGTGGACACGGCGGCATCGACTTCTATGTGCTTCATGATTTCATCGAAGCCGTAAAGGCCGGTCAGCCGCCGCCGATTGACGTGTACGATGCCGCGGACATGACGCTGCCGGGCATCCTCGGACACCGTTCCGCTGTTAATGGCGGTCAGCCGTACAGTATTCCGAATTTTCGGAATGAGGCCGAGCGGAAACCGCATGAGGATGATCAGGCGTCACCCAGGGACAACTTGCCCGCCTCTGTCTGAGCGCACCCGAGCGGAAGGCGGTTGCCGACGGCAGCAGCGAACCTTAATTTCCCTTCTCGCATTTATGGAGGAGACAGTATGCCAGATTCAGATAAGCCATCCCTGGGCAGCGCAACCATCACGCCCACTGAACCCGTCCGCGCGGGAAGTTGGGGAACCTGGGTTCTCGAATACGAAGTCGCGGACCTCGGTATTGACGACGGCGGCTCGATACGCGTAGGCATTCGAGGAGTGAGTGACTGGGGCGTGCCTCAAGTCGATGAACCTGCGGCCGACCATTACGCAACGGTGTCGTGCACGAATCCTGAGGTGCGTCTCATTCTGAGTTGGCGTGAACGGGCCAGCGTAAGGCCTTACCAGGAACATCTATTCATCGAAGTGCTCGATGCCCCGCTTCAGGTGGGTGACGTGGTCATATTGACCTACGGCGATACCAGCGGGGGCAGCAAAGGCAGCCGCGCTCAGACCTATCAACAGGATCATTATGATTTTCAGATCTCGATCGATCGGCTCGGAGCGGGAGTCTACGAATGGCTGCAGCAGCATCCCGCGCTGGAGATCATTCCGACAGACCCAGACCATCTTGAAGTCATGGCCACGGGCGACGGCTCCGAAACGCATCCCGTTCGCGTCCTCGTGAGGGCCATCGATAAATGGGGGAATCCGGTCCGTGAGCCGATGGCCGGTGACATCGCGCTGAGCAGCGAAGGAGTAGCAACTGATCTGCCCGAGCGGATCGAACTGGCCGAAGGCAAACAACTGTTCGACCGAGTGGAATGCACTGGCAGTGGTTACCTGCGCGTTCGCGCCGAACACGGTGAGCTTGGGACGGCAGAAAGCCCTCCGCTCAGGATTCCTGGCAATGAAACGTTGCATCCCTTCTGGGGAGATCTGCATGGCCAGAGCGAAGAGACCGTCGGTTCGAATACGGCAACAAAGTATTTCCGATATGCCCGTGATTTCGCTTTGAACGACTTCTCCGGCCATCAGGGCAACGATTTCCAGATCACTGACGACTTCTGGACAGAACTCGGCGAGCTCAGCCGCGAACTGACTGTACCGGGCCGCTTCATCGTCTTCCCCGGCTACGAGTGGTCAGGTCTCACGCCGATAGGAGGCGACCGGAATGTTCTGTTTTTTGAAGAGGGAAAGGAAATCCGTCGTTCCTCCTTGATGCTGGTTCAGGGCAAAGCTGTGCAGCCGGAAGGTTTTGCCCCTCTGGACAGACTCTATGAAAGCTTGAAAGACTCGGGCGACGAATGCATCGTCATCCCGCACATCGGCGGGCGCCGCGCCAACCTGGATTACTTCGATCCCGATCTCGAACCGGTCATCGAAATCCATTCGTGCTGGGGAACTTTCGAATGGTTTTTCTTTGATGCGCTGCGACGCGGCTATCGAGTGGGTGTTGTCTCCAACAGTGATGGTCACAAAGGCCGCCCGGGCGCGGAACACGCGGGCGCAGGCAAGTTCGGTGTTCTCAGCGGGCTCACCTGCATTCTGGCGGAGGAGTTCGAGCGAGCATCCATGTTTCGTGCTCTGAAATCGCGTCGATGCTATGGCACAAGTGGCCCACGGATCTCTGTCGATGCAGCCTTGAATGGAGAACCGATAGGCAGAGATCTCAATCAGAGCGAAGGTCCACTTTCCATGAATGTCGAGGTCGCGGGGACGGCCGGCATCGAGCGCATCGATCTGCTCGCCGCGGGCAACCAGGTCGATTCGTGGACTGGCAGCCCTTATGAAGCGCGTCCTCAAGACCGAGTGCGCATCCGCTGGTCGGGGGCAAGAATCCTCAATCGGAAACGAGCCACTGAATGGGATGGTTCTCTTCGCATGGATGGAAACTCCATTGCCGCGGTTGAAGGTTTTGCATTTGACTCGCCGGCGGAGGGAATTCAGGGCTCGGATGCAGAGGGCGTCCGCTGGAAAAGCATCACGACCGGGGATGAGGATGGCCTGCTCCTGACCGTGAGCCATGCAGGTGAAGGCAGGATTGACTTCTCGACAGACGTGATCGCATGTTCGGTGAATCTTTCAGATCTTGCTGAAGGCCCGCAGACGTTCGAGGCGGGCGGGGTCGAGCAGCAAGTGGTGTTCGAGTTGGCGCCGCCCGATTCGCTCCCGCGAGAGGTCGTATGGGAAAGAGAGGTGTCAACTTCGATGGGGCTAGCCGTGGAAGGCGTCATCCCATACCACCTGCGTATCACTCAAACGGACGGGCACCGGGCCTGGACGAGCCCGTGGTTCGTGAGAGTTTAGGTCTGAGCAGTCCTTTGCATCCGGAGATCTCATCTTTTGAAAACCAACTCTTTCATCTGGCTGATCTGCATTTCGCTTCTGTTGTCTGTCCTTGGCTCACAAGCCGCCGCTATCCAGGTCGGGCTTTATAAGGACCGCAGAACTTACAGCGAGGAAACGCTCAAGGTTTTGCTGGAAAAGAATGGGATCGGCACACGTATATTGACCAAGAAAGAACTGACCGCCGAAGACCTTTCAGACCTGGACGTCATCTGCTTTCTCGATGGATGGGGCTCCTACAAATTTCTCGGGGTCCAAGGGAGAAAGCTCGTGGCAGACTTTGTCGCTCATGGCAAGGGCGTCATGGCCACCGCATTCAGATCGGGGCCAGTGCGGACGGCGAATCGGCCGATGTTTCCCGAGGTGGCCTTCACCTGGAATCGGGTCAATGGCAATTACGTCTTTCCCAAAGGAACGCACTCGCTGCTGGCGGGCGTGAAAGAGCCCATCTGCGTGAGCTCGTGGGACCACTTGGTACTGCGCACCGGTTGGCTTGGGAGAACATTTATGGTCGATGGCGATGACCTGCCTGTCGCGGTTTATGGCCACGTGTTAAACGGGCGGTATATAGCACTGGGCTGGTTTGTTGGCCTCAGTGGCAAGGCCACGACCGAGGGGGCTAAACGCGTGTTCCTCAACAGTGTTCGCTGGCTCGCGGCGGGCCCGCGGCTCGAAGGTGATGCCCTGGCCAGATCGCAACAGGAAGCCGAGACGTGGTTCTGGCGACAGGACAAGGTCTGGGACTACGCCCGGGGCGTAGACAAGGGGCCGGACGGAGGGCCGGGCATAATTCCTGCCGCAAAATACGACCGAGAGATTCCACTGAAGACGGTGTTCTACCGCCTGGGCTACTATGAACAGAATCTTGAAGGTGAAGACAAGGAGGCAGTCGCGGTGGCTGCGCGATCTGTTCAGAACCTGCTCGATAAGCTTGAACGGAATTACAGAAGCATTCTCGATGCCCGCATCTCCGAGCTCAAGGCAATGAACCTGGAGGCACTGAGGGCGGACGATCCTGAAGCGTTTAAAGAAGGGCTCGAAGAAAGATTGCTGCCCGGCGCGGTCATTGAACCGATCGTGGCCAATGCGAGGCGAGTTTTGACGAAATACGGTCCGGCCCTGGCCGCGGCAAAGAAAGCACGGGCTGCTGCGGAGCGAGTAAGAGATCTGGCAAGCGTGAAGGAACTGATTCGCCGGTGTGATTCAAAAGACCTGCGGCAACGAAGGCGCGCAGCTCAGGAACTCGGCCGAATCGGCGACAAACGAGCGTCCAGAAAGCTGATTCGAATGATTGGCGATTCTGACGAACAGGTGCGCAAGCACGCAGTGCTTGCCTTGGGTTGGATGCAGGAAAAGAAGGCAGTATCGGCACTTAGAAAAGCCGCCTCTGGAAGCGACGCATGGCTGCGTCGCCGAGCCGTCCAGGCATTGGGGCTGATCGGTCGTACCCGTGCGCTGGGGTTGATCGATGATGACCGTGCGGTGAAAGACCTGCTCGCCCTGTTGAAGCATCCTGATGTCTACACACGCGAAAACGCGATCTTCTCGCTTGGCTGGCTCTGCGCTGGTGAAGCTGTACCGGCTCTTGTTGAGATCATAAAAGCATCGGACAGACAGAACCCCGAGCAGCGCGCCTTCATGTGCGCAGCCATCCGGGCGTTGGGTCACATCGGTGATAAACGCTCCTCACCTGTGCTCAAAGAAATGGCCGACACCGCAAACGATTTCCCCCTGTCACGCCGCGGAAACAGCCGCTACAAGAACATCCACTCGACCGCGCAGAGCCTCGGTCTTCAAGGGTTTTCTGAATTGGCTATCCGCGAGATTGAATCTGAATCACAACGTCTGCCCGGCATCCGGCAGCCCGACTATCTCAGCCGTCGACACTATTTCTACGGTCTGAGAGAGGAGATTAACTTTCTTGGAGGCCGTCCCAATGGAGTTCTGAACTTCCGCTTCAAGGAAAGACCGGAGGAACTGGCCGATCACTTGTGGAGCGCCGGCGGCACGGGATTTCACAATGCCTGGGGCATGGACGGCGTTGTCAAAGACTACAAGGGATTCCTGCAAAAACTTGACGAACGTGAATTCCGCTGGGTCGAGGTTATGCCCACTGACAAGAACATTTTCGGGCGGAAGGCGTTCTACAAGAATTTCCTCGGAAACAGAGTTCTTCATAAACCGGGTGCGGAGGAGACCGTTTTCTTCGCGCAGGACATTCCATCTTTCAGTGGCTTCTGGAGTGAGGAGGTCTATCCCAGAATTGAAGTAGACGATGCGGCCTTCGAAGCTTACCTGAAACAGAAATACGGGCAGGACTTTCGGAAGGTTCTCAGTCTCGATGCGCAGCAAAAGATTGCAGTTCCCACTGACGAACAGAAATGGCAACAGAAGAAACTCTGGGCCGAGTATCTGACTCTGGCCGGAGACATGATCATCGAGGACTGGCGGGAGAGCCAGGAGTGGCTGCATGGCCTGCGGAAGGGATGCGCCTTTGCATTCAGCGTCTCGGCCCGCGCGTGCAAGTCCCACGCTATCGGCGTGTACCCGCGGGCCGGCCAGGTGATCGACGCCCACGGCCCGGAGTCCTACGGCTCTTACGGCCGCGACAATACATTCAGCATGGACCTGGCTCGCGACGGCGAGGTGCGCCCCGTCATGTGCGAGTTCTACAACTGGTACTGCCAGTCGCCGGAACATGCCGAACGTGGTTTTGCAGCGCACCTGATGCACGGGGAGAGTTTTTTCAACTTTTATCTCCCCCACATCTTCGAGCAGGCCCCGGTGGATTGGCTCTGGGTCTGGCAAAAGGGACGCTGGGACAAGGCGCGCCGCGTCTTCACCAAAGCACGGAAGGTTAAGGACTATCTGGGCCGCACAGGTTCTGCAGCAAATGTGGCCCTGGTTTACAGCGATCGCTCCAACGCCCTGCATTATATAAAGAGCCTTACAGACCGCGACCCGCGAGGACGTCGCTATTACCAGAACCAGATTTCCCTCTGGGTCGCGCTCCAGCAGTCCCATATTCCGACTGACACCATCTGGGCAGAGACGCTCACACCGGAAAAGCTTTCACGCTACCGCGTGGCTGTTCTCTCTGACGCAAAAAGCCTGACGCCCCACGAGGTCAGCATCATCAAAAACTGGGTTAACGAGGGAGGCGTCCTCCTGGCCACGGGCACGTCGACTCTCTTCAATCAATGGGGCGAACAGCAGCCGGACTACGCCCTCGCTGAGGTATTCGGCGTGTCCTATAAAGGCATGGGTGGGATAGCTGATGGGAGGGACAGCGATTCCTTCGCGTGGGAGAGAAGCCAACCGCCAATAAAACTCCTGGCCGATGGCTACGACCCTGAAAAGATTCGCACCCATGTGCATCGTGAAGTGAAGCCGGTGAAGTCCATCCGCACGTTTCATACGAAAGAGGCGTCACAGCTTTGGTCGATCGAGCCGGACCAGGTTTTTGAATATGACGGCGCGCTGGGACATGACCGCGTCACCATTAAGAAGGCAACTGTCCTGGCAACATGGCAGGACGGCGAACCGGCTCTGATGTCGAATCAATTCGGGAAGGGCAGTTGTCTTTTCTGGACACCAACGTATCCCGGGCTCAGCCACACCGCGTCCGGCTGGGAGATGTACTCAAACTACTTTCGATTCTGGCCGGGCACACGCGAGCTTGTCGAGAACATGATCAGAGGGGGCCTGGCCGATTCCGAAGCGCGCCTTCCAGTCGAAGCGGCCAACTGCCCGACGGAAGTCGAACTGACCGTCAGAACTCAAGATGAGCACAATCGCTGGATCGTTCATCTGCTGAATTACGATACCGAGCTCGACCGCGTTCGCGGCGTCGCAATTACGGTACGGCCACCCTCGCTGAGAGGATTGCGGGTCTTCTATCCCGATACGAATGAGCGGATTCCATTTGTCCGCGGAACCAGCGATATTCGCTTCCTCATCCGCGATTTCGATGTGCACGAAATGATCGTCGTCGAATACTCAGTCGAATGAGCAAGAGGATCTTGATGTAAAAAGGGGGACTGTTGAGACCGAAAGGGTCCATACGCATTCCATTTGGGGAGACTGTTGATGAAGACATACAAGGCAGCTTCTGTTCTAACGATAGTGCTGATTTCTGCTTCACACTGCTTCGCCGGGCATCCCGACCATCGGCTCGGGCTGCGCTGGGCTGAGCAGGTTCAACCGACGCGCGTGCGCCTTCTCTTTGGCGCATCGTTTGTCAAGAGTATTGGGTCTAAAGCTCAGACCTACCGCGTCGTCAGTGCTACAGACACAGATTTTCAGCGGGGCATACGGTCGGTGAAGGTGTCGATCGAATCGGAGAATGACGGGCCCTTCCCCGAAGGCTGGAAGGGCCGCAGGTATCAGCGGCATCGAGTGACGATCGACCTGCCGAAACCGATGAAACCCGGGCATCGGTATTGGGTACAGTCAATGGGAGTGAAGCATCAACCGGTGACAGGGGGCCGCGCCGCGCATTGGATCATGCCCAGGGGAACGGAGCCGCCTGAAGACGCAGTTCGAAATCGGCTGGGGCTCCGAGGCATCGAGATCATCTCACCGAACACGATTCTGCTCACTCTGGGCGCGGGTGTTCACACTCCCAAAGAGGCCGGCGCACCGGGCCAGCCATCGACGGTCTATGAAACAGATTTCGAGCGAGGTGTCCCAGAATCCTGGCAGGCATACAAAGAGGTGACCAAGGGACTCCCCCCGGGCAATCGGCGCGCGGTCCGCTCTTCGCACCTGATCAAGTGGAACGGAAGCATGATGATTCAAGACTACAATCCCGGCGTAAAGTTCAGGGCGGACGCGTCCACTGGTGTGCTCTTTTTTGATTACCGCCTGCGTAATGCTTCAGCACTTTCTGTCCGGCTGAATCACCAGGGAAAGGTGGCTCTATACAAGATCAGAAAAGTCACTCTGGACAAATGGACTCGTGTGAAATTGAAGCTTTCTGATTTCGTTGATGAAAAGAAGCCAACAAAAAAGGTCACCGGGACCTTAGCTGTTGGCATCGTCCAACTGATCGCCTTCAAGGGCCGTGGCCAGCCCGAGTTCATGCTGGATAACATCCGGGTCATTTCCAGACCGGCAGCGGCGGCCGGAAATTTCCCTCCCCCTGGTCCCTCCCGATACGTCCTGCGATCGCAGGATGACGCTGATTTCAAAGACGGTCGCCCCGCAGAAAAAATGGGGCGGCGCTCACGGACCGACTGCTACTACACGGACGGCTGGCCATACAGCAGATTCAGCAAGCATGAAGTCTTCCTGCGTTTCGACCGCGATCTCAAAGAGGGGAAAACCTATTCGATCGATCTGAATGAGGGCGCGTTTCCAATCACCTGTGGAAATGCGAAGGGGGAGCTTCGATTGGATTCCAGAGAGAGCTTCAACCCGATTATCAAGGTCAATCAGATAGGGTACCTGCCGGATGCCGTGGCCAAGTATGCTTATACCGGCGCCTGGATGGGCAGCCTCGGCACTTTGGACCTGTCGTTTCTTGCGATTCGTGAATTCGAGGTGCGCAACGCCAAAACCCATGAGATCGCAATGAGGGTGAAGCCGAAGCTGCGGCTGAAGCATACTTTTGACCTGCAGCCTGACGGCACCCTCGCACCTGAAGGCGCGAAGGGCAAAGAGACGATCTACAAACACGACCTCTCTTACGAAGACATCCATGAGATCGAGCTTACGGGCCTGCGAGAGGAGGGCACCTATTACCTGGCGCTGCCGGGGATGGGACGTTCATTTGAATTCCGGATCGGCCGGAACGTTTACGAAGAAGCCTACCGCACATGCATTCGCGGCGTCTTTCACCAGCGCTGCGGAATGGAAATGAAAGAGCCCTATACCAGGCATTATCATCCTGCCTGCCACCGGAACATGACCGAGCTGACGAGCCTCGTCCACGGCAGCGAACGCAACGCCTGGCAGATGCTTCCGAAGAGCGTTATCGATGAGACCAAACACGATCTCTTTGGCGGCCACCACGATGCCGGCGATTTCAATCCGCGTTCGCACCTCGATGTGGCCCAGTGGCTGTTCATGGCCTGGGAAATGAAGCCGGAAAACTACGCGGACGGCCAGAACAACATCCCCGAAAGCGGCAACGGCATCCCGGACATTCTGGATGAAGCGCGGTGGGCCCTTGACCTTTGGGTCCGGCTGCAGGATACGGACGGTGGGGTCCGCAACGGTACTGAGTCGGATGGGGATCCGGACATGATCACTTCGCCGGAGATCGACTTTAAGCGAGATTTCGCTTTCGCCAAGGACGCGCCCGGCTCCCTCGACTTCGCGGCCTCGGCAGCACAGGCCGCCGTCATCTGGAAAGCCCTGAAGAAAACGGAAGATGCCGGGATGTTCCTCAAACGGGCAAAGGATGCCTATTCCTGGGCCAAGTCCAACAAAGCAGCAAAGCATCCGGATGCCCTGGCCCTGGCAGCCATTCAGCTCTACCGCGCGACCGGCGAGCCGTCTTTCCTGGCAGACTTCCATGAGCATTCGGTTTTTCGCGGGAATGCGAATGCAGAGCTCTACGTGTGGCAAAAATACGACCAGCAGTTCGCTTCGTTTTACTATGCCTTCTGCAAGCGTCCTGTGGATGCTAAGTTCAAGGACCGAATCCTCAATTCCTACAAAGCCCGGATGAGGCTATGGATCCGAATGGCATCGACAACGGGCTATCGATACATGCGCAGCCCCTACGCGCCGAATACGTGGGGCACGGGCGCATACCCGGGCTGGCTGTATACACCCATGCAGGCATACACGCTGCTGAAGGATCCGCAGTACCTCAAATGGATTCAATTGACCTGCGATTTCAGCCTTGGCTGCCATCCGATGAACACGGTCTTCACGACGGGGCTCGGGCAGCGGTCGATTTCAGGCCCTCTCCATTCCTACGCCCGCTATTCACCTGACGGCCCGATGCCGGGCATCCAGTGCGAAGGCCCCTCGCCTCAAACAGGGGGCAAACCGGCCGGCGGAAGCATGACCAGTTGGATCGCCGCCGGCCTCTTTCCGAACGGCCCATGGCCACAGCTCCACACATACACCGACGTCGAAATGGCACCGGGAATGAACGAAGGAGTCGTGCCCACTATGACAAAGACAGCTATCGCCTATGGCTTTCTGATCGACAGGTGAAGAATCGCTCAATTCAGGTCCAAGAAACATCACTCATTACTCATTACGTATTGCGGTCAGAACGGGAGTTTTCGAATGCAGAAAATGAAAGTCGCAACCATATCCACCAGGAACTACATCGGTGAGACGGATCGCAGCATCCGGGATCTCGCGCGCTGGTCCAGAAAAGCCGCGGAGAAGCATGTGGATCTGATCGTTTTTCCGGAGCTGGGTATTAACGGTTATGTCCATAATCACGTGTCCTGGGACCTGGCCGAAGAGATACCGGGCCCGACAACGGACAGGATTGTTCGTATCGCCGAGGAGGTGGGGGCTGTCATCTGCTTTGGCATGCTCGAGCGGGATGCGGATGTCGCCTACAACACGCAGGTTCTGGTGAATGGTGATGGCATTCTGGGCAAGCAGCGGAAGATCCACATGCCGCACGTGGAGTATCTCTACTGGCGAAGCGGTTTCGAGATTGACGCCTTCGATATCGGGAAGGCCCGGGTCGGCATCATGATCTGTTATGACTCACTTTTCACCGAGCTGGCCCGGTCCCTCTATTTCAAGGGGGCAGAGCTCCTCATCATGCCCTTCGCGTACAATACTTCGATACCGCGCAGCCGATTTCCGGAGGAAGATATCACCGCGCTCTGTTACCGGACAACGAGCTACTCCAATGGCTGTTACGGCATCGTCTGCAACAACGCCGGCACTCGCAAAAAGAACATATGGGAACCGAATGGAAACAAATTTCCCGGCTGGGCAGGGGTCTTCGGCCCGGATGGTAATGTCGTCTCCTTCACTCGTCAGCGAGGTAACGGCGAGGCGATGGCTGTGGCTGAACTGGACCCGGAAGAGATTGCCAAACGACGGCGGAACTCGTGCTTTGTACCCCGCTGCCTGAAACCGGAAATCTATTACCACATTGACGATTCGGATCAGACCGCCAAGGCATGACGATATCAGTGTTCGATATTCTGATGAAAGTGTCGTAGCGGCGTTTGCTTCTGTTCGTCGAAAGGCACCATCAGACGTTCGTCAAAATGAAGACAATATGGTGTACTGCCTTTGCCGAAATGCCGGACGAGTCGTGCGGCGCGGCCAGTGTCCGGCAGAGGCTCGAAGTGATACAGTCTTCGCCTTGGTTTTCGCCCCTTCCCTTCAATCTCTTTTCGTTATTCACATCCTCTCGTGTACCCCATGAATCAACTCCATCGACTCTTATTCGCCGTCTGTGCCCTTACGCTTGCCCTCTGCCCAGCCCTGAAGGCCGAGGCAAAACACGATGTCAGCAAGCTTGTTCTCGACTCCGCCAAGAGGGCATACAACGATAAGCAATACGGCTATGCCGCGGCGCGGTTTCGGGAGTTCCTGGCGCGGTTCGCAACCAACCCTCAGGCTCTCCACGCCAAATTCGGTCTGTCGCTGACGCTCATCGATTCCAGAGGCTCGTCTGACGAGGAGCTCAAAACCGCGGTCGCGCAGCTCACGGAGGTCGTCGCTGCTAAGGACTTCCTGGAACGGCAGCATGCGCTCTATTACCTCGCGCTCGGAAATCGCCGCCTTGGAGAATCTGCGATGTTCAAAGCGAAATCGAAGCAGACCCCCGCCACGGATCTGCTGACCGCGGCCATCAAAAGCTTCGAGACCGCCTCCAGGCATTTCTCCGCGGCTGCCGAAGCCTTCAGCGCAGGAGCACCGGCCCCGCTGGATGGCGAAGATCTACCATCCGTCTGGGAATGGGTGGCGCGAGCCAGAAGCGAACAGGCGGAGATGCTCCTTCGTGCAGGCAAACACAAGGATGTGATCACCGTCGCCGAGGCATTTCTCGCGCTGAATTGGGCTGCTCGCAGCAGTTACCTGGACCTGGTGCGTTACCATCTCGGGTTCTCGTCATTCAAGTTAGGCACCTACGAAAAGGCGAAGGAATCCCTTGATAGAGTTCCGATGCCGGAAGATCCCCTTTCGCAGACACATGCTGAGCATGGCCGCTACCTGCTCGGCCGGGCGCGGCATCTCACTAATGACAGCGAGGGCGCCTTCGAGGCATACGACATGGTTCTGGCTCGCTACCAGAAAGCGAAAGCCGCGGCCGAGGCCGCCCTGAAAAAACCGGATGACTTCAAAGAAAAGCCCGACGAAAAGGCCCGGCTCGAGTCGCTCGTAAAGATGCCGCCGGAGCATGTCGAGCGCTCGCGCTACTACAAGGGCGCGCTCTACTTCGAGCTGGACAAGCACGACGACGCGTTCAAGGCATTCACCGACTTCGCCAAGGCCCATCCGAAATCCGCTCTGCTGGCAGACGCCCAACTGCGGCAGGGCATCAGTCTCTGGCATCTTGGCCGTTTCAAGGAAAGCATGGATGCGGTGACACCGTTGATTCAAAGTGCGCCTGAGATGGCCGACGAAGCCCAGCTCTGGCTTGGCCGGGCGCAGGTTTCGATCGGCGAAGCTGCAAAGCCGGAGGAACAGCCCAAAGCGTATCAGGCGGCCATGGATCACTTCCGCAAGGCGATCGAAATTCTCAAGCCCAAGAGCGCCACCGATGCTGCCATCAAGAAGCGCCTGTCCGAAGTCATGATCCATCTGGCCGACACCCAGATGCTGACCAAGAACTTCAAGGACGCCGGCGCCAACTACCTCGATATTCTCAATCTGGGCGCCGATGCCCGCGGCGAAGAGCTGCTTTACCGGCAGGCGACCGCGCTCCACCTCGCGGGCGAGCATAAAGAGTCGGACAAGCTGTGCGCAAAGTTTGTTCAGACCTATCCGAAAAGCGAGCTGACCCCGCAGATACTCTTTCGCACCGCGGAGAACGCATACTTCATTGCAGCAGACCTCGAAAAAAATTTACCGCAGGAAGACGCCCAGCGCGGCCCAAAGATCCTGAAGGCATACGCGGAGGCGGGTGTTCGATATCAGAAGCTCGTGCATGGTTACCGGGAGTTTTCGCATCTCAACCTGGCGCGCCTTGGACTGGCCGCATCGCTTTACCGGCAGGAACGATTCCAGGAAGCCGATGCAGCGCTCACTCCGATTGCGCCGGAGGACTTCAAGGGCGATATCGCACAGGGCCTCCCACTCAGGGCTGATTGCCTTCTCCGCCAGGTCCCCGATTCCTGGGAAAAGGAAGCCGATGCAGCAAAGCGGGAAACCTATCTGGATGAAGCGATCAAGCTGCTGAAAGTTTTCCTCGGCAACAATCCCGATCACCCGCAGCGGCCCGAAGCCCTGATGAAGCTGGGAATGTGCTACCAACTCAAGGCCGAACCGATGGAGGCGGGGGACGTGCGCAAAGAAGTGCTGACCCTCGCCCAGGGCACGTATGTCGCACTGAATCAGAAATACCCGGACCATGCCCTCGCACCGCAAGCGGTTGTTGAATTTGCGAAGAGCCTCATCGCTGCCGGCGACCTGGACGGCGGGATCAGGGAACTCGCCAAATTCACGCAGCCGCCGCTGAATGCTTCGCCGATTGTCCCCTTCGCGGCGCTGCGGCAGGCCCAGGCCCTGCGCACGAAGGGCAAGGCTGAGGACGCGGTCGCCCTCCTTGATAAGACCCGCAAGCAGCATGAAGAGGCCCTGGTGAAATCCGGCCCGCCAAGGGACGCGTGGGCCGTGCACCTCCACTTCCAGCATGGCCTCGCGCTCAAAGACGCGGGCAAGTCGGCCGAGTCCAAAACTGTGATGGAAGATTTTCTGAAGCGTTACCCCGCCCGACCGGAAGCCCCTGAAGCGGGCCTGCGCATCGGCCAGGCCATGACCCTTGATGCCGGCAAACTCCTTGCTACTGCCGAGGCCGCGCTCGAGAAAACAGACCTGACTCCGGACGCGCGCACACAGGCCCAGACCCAGAAACAATCCGGGCTTCTCAGCTTTGGTAGCTGCAGCCGATACTTCACCAATCTGCTGGCCCTGAAGGCGAAGCAGCGTGACTCAGCCGCCTGGCCGAGAGTTCATTACGAGCTCGCGTGGTGCTACCGCCCGGCCGCCATGCAGCAGATGGCAAACGCTCGACAGCGATTGGCTTGGAAAGCGGTGGAGGAAGCGAAAGACGGAAGCGTCCCGCCAGACGTGCCGATGAATGCAGTGCCCATCGTCCCCGCAGAAACGCTGATGATGGATCAATACAAGATCATCATTGCGACCTGGGCCGACTCACTCATCGCATCGGACGCGAGGTATGAACTGGCCGATCACCACGCAATGCGCGGCCGCTATGACGAAGCCATACCTTTGCTGACCGCAGCTCGCACCAAGCCTGTCCGCGAATCGCTCAAGGAAAAGGTCACTTTCCTGCTCGGCTCCTGCCTCTTTGAGAGAAAGCAGGACAAGGAATCGATTCCACTCTTCGAATCGGTGATCGCAAACGTGAGCAGTCCCCTGGCCCCCCATGCAGCGTTTCGGAGCGGGGAAGCTCACTTGCGACTCAACGAAAACGACAAGGCCGCGGCCAAATTCCAACTGTTCATCGACCAGCCCGCTTTTCAGAATGTTGCCGGACTGTCTGACCGCGCCCTGCTCCGGCTCGCCTTTGCCCAGGCTGAGCAGGGAAAGCATGCCGACAGCGAAAAGACTTCAGCTCTACTGATTTCTCGTTTCCCGAAGAGCCCGTTTCTGATCGAAGCCCAATTCATGCAGGGCCGGGCATTGCAGGCACAGAAAAAATACGACGCGGCTATTAAGGCCTACCAGATAGTGATCGACGCCACAGACAACGAGTTTGCCGCAAAGGCTCAATTTCAGATCGGAACCAGTAACATGGAGGCGAAACTCTTTGACGCGGCCGTCAAGAATTTCTTGAACGTGGTCTACAGCTACGCCTATCCCGAATGGAGTGCGGCCGCCCTCTGCCAGGCCGCCGACGCCTCAATCCAGCAGAAGAAAACCAAGGAAGCCAAAGATTATCTGAATCGGGTCCTGACCGAGTTTTCGAAGACTCCCCATGCCGAGTTGGCAAAAGCGCAGTTGGCGAAATTGCTGAAGTAAGGCTCTATGATTCTTCTCAGGCTGCGCTGAGAAGAATGGGCCCTTCGGGCAGCAGGCCTGAGTCACAGCCTGCATGGGCTCAGTTTGTAGTCGGCGAGTTATCGCCGTTCGGGGCGACGAAGTCGCCCAAAGCGCCATGACTGGCGCACTACAAACGAGTTCTCTCAAATCGAGAATTTTTTTTAGGTTTAAGTCCCCTTAGCGCCTATGAATCCCAAACACCTGATACCTGTCGCAATTGCTATTGGTGCAGCGGCCCTCGCCGTTGGCATCTTCATTGGGAGATCGACTGCGCCGGGGCCTGCCGGACCTAACAAGCCAACTGAACAGAAACCGGCCGAGTCGCCGCCTCTTGTCCGATCCAATTTTGGCAAGAGACTCGCGAGAATACAGCCCAAGAATCCGGTTCGACCAGTTCCATCCGCTCCGCTGGCGGCTGAAAAACGAACGAACGTTCTGGCCGAACGAATTCCGCATTTCTCTCTTGCCCCGGTCGTGGTAGAGCGGAATCAGGCGAACCGTGTCGAGCCCATCAGAATTCCTGTCCCGAACCCCGTCGCGCTGGCAGACACATATCCTGCCTCCTCAAATCTGGCGGACGGTGAGCAGACACAGATCGATTTCCAGGTGCAGCCACCCAGCGAAACGCCATCTCGCCCGGTGCGGCTCCCAACCCCTGCAGGGCATGCAAAACCAGCCGGGGAAAACGGCGAAATCCTTCGGCTGCGCAGACCCGTCCGAGAGCGTGCCGAACAGGGCCAGTCATTCGATTTTCCCACCGCAGAGGTCAGGATTGTACCTGGGGCAGAGACGGCCAAAAAGCTTGCCGCGTTCTCAGCAAAAGAGTGGTCATCAGACCGCGCTCTGTCGCCCGTCAAGATTAGCGGGACACCGAGGGACCGGCCTGCGCCTGGCTCCTTCACCGGCGTGCCACCTGCAGATCGGAGGGAGAGCCCTGAATCGCCATCGAGTATCCCGGAACTGGACCTCCTCGCCAAAGACCAGCCAGCACCCACACAGGAAGTCCTTCCGGATGTAACATTGAAAGATCAATTCGCTTCCGTTCGCTTTCCCGCTCCCCGGCCAATGAAGCAGATGCCATCTTTGGACCCGAAACATCTGGACGAGGCCGTAAGCGATTCCTCTCTCGGCAGAGAGTCTTTCGCCATGAAGGCTGACGACCCGATCACAAGGTCGGGCAAGGGCATCTCCAAAACCAGGTATCCCGATCAGTCATCACGCAAACTGACGGCGTCCCCGCTGCCGCCCGCACAGCAGACAGAGCCATTGCCTGAATTGAAAGTGCTCACCAACTGGCCCCGGCTCTCGACCCACGAAACAGATGTCCAGCACGCAGATGTTCACTACCCCTTGCCCGGCCACCATCCACCTCTGAAACTCAAGGCATTCGAAGGGCCAGCCGAAAGCCCGCGGCGGCCACAAATGCCCGTGCCGCCGAAGCAGAAGTTGGACTGACGCGCCGCTGCCGGTGCCTCTTCCGCGTCCTCCTGGACGCCCATTACATGGCAGTTGCCGAAAACGATCTGGCTGCTGCCGTTCGGCGCGCTGGAGTTGCCGATACCGGAATCTTTACGCGGATGTTCGTCAACCACTGCTCCCAGGGATGATTGGGTGTGGATGCGGGGGATGCAGTTAATATCATGGGCGTCCCCATCCCCGCCGCTAGAGCGCCTCGCTTCTCTCATCGAGACATCCACCTTTGTTTTTCGCTCGGGTATACCTCTCCTTCTTTCTGGTCACTGGTCTTCCTCTCTTCGCCGAAGATGCAGAGAAGCAGGAGAACGCGGTGGAAGTGCTTTCAATCGGCGGAACTGAATACACCGTCGGCAGTGAGGCTCAGCACGGGGAATACAATCTCGAATTCAAGCTGGAAACTGGCAGCAAACCTGCCGACCTCATCTTCGGTTACCAGGATGCGTCACGTTTCTACAGGCTGTCCGTCGCCGAGGGCCAGGCCACCCTGACCCGCACCCTCGCCGGTCTGCAGCAACAGCTCGCACAAGCCACCGTTTCGGAATTCACCAGTCTGACCATCCGCCGCAGACGGCTCCGCCTGTCCATTCTGTTCGGTGAAGATGCACTACTCGCGACCGGCGATGGAGCCCTCCACGAAGGCAAGATCGCGATTGCGATTTCTGATGAGCACCGAAAGCTGCTGAAGTTTCGGTATCAGCCTGTCACAGACATTTACTTCGCAGACGACTTTATGCGGGCTCAGGCAGAGGACACCGTCTGGAAGACTGTTTCGGGTGACTGGAAGATAACTTCAACCATCGACAAACATCTTCAGTCGACATTTTTCAAGGAGGACAATTTTTCGCGAAGTTCCAATCCCTTCATATTTGAAGGTGACGCTAAGGAAGACCTGGCCCTGTCCGTTGTCGGGCGCAGCTTCTGGGACGAATATGATTTCAAATTTTCGATACGAGGAAGCGGCGGTTGTGCCTTCTTTATCCAGGATGCTTCCCATTACTACGGCCTTGAATGGAAGATCGAGTCCGTATTTCCAGTCGCATCCGAGCTGCGTCTGTTTTGTCGAGATGCCGAGCTCATAAGCGAGCTGGCCACGGCCAAACTGCCTGGCAAACTCAATCAGTGGTATGGCGTCGAGGTCTACGCAGGGACGGAGAGGATTCGCGTGCAGATTGACGGCCGCAAATACATTGATGTGCCCCATACCCGATACTCGAAAGGTAAAGCAGGACTGTTTGTAGCCAAAGGCGGCCACGCTCAATTCGATGACGTGCTGATAAAGACACCGACAGCCTGGGATCTGGCCTACTCTGAAACCCTTCTCCGTGGAAAGAAGATTCCTGTCACTGGTACGAGTGGCACTGAAAAGACAAAAGGCGCCACATGGCAGGTAATCAAGAAGCCAGATGGCGCCGCATTACAGGTGCGGGGCGAAGATGCTGCTTCGGTCTACTGGCTGGGCCACAGCGAATGGCGGGCTAACTGTTTCAGCACGACGGTTGAAACGAAGCCTGAAAATATGTCCGCCGGAATAATGTTTGACTGGCGCGATGCGAAAACTTTCATGCTCGCGGTCAAGAGGAACGAGTTGGTCGAACTGATTCAAATAAAAGATGGACAGTTCAAGACACTCAATTCGGCACGACTGTCGACTCATAGAGAACACGGGCATCCATCAGTACTGACCCTCGACCTTGCCGACCGAACTCTCGCCAGGTTCTATGTTGACGGCAATCTGGAACTGCGGACGCAACTCCCTCTTAACGTCAAAGGGGGCGCCGGCCTGTTCGCCACAGGACCACGAATCAACGCCACCTTTGGAGGCAACCGATGGCATGAAACTATTTCGGAGAACATCGAGATTCTCGAAGACAATGAGATATTCAATAAGGACGTTTACATGCTCGATTGGTCTGCTCCAAGAGGTGCATGGGTCGAGGATAAGAAACAGAACGGAACACGGACGTTCTGGCACAAAGGTGATTTTTACGGCCGAGTTCATCTTGAAATCCCGGTGAACAGTGCATCCAAGGAGGGTGAAAAGCCCAAGATATCCAGAACGCTGCTTTACCTCCGTGCAGAGACGACATCGTTTTTTTGGGGCGGTCACCTGCTATTCCTTGAATCCTCCGATGGCAAAGCAAGACTGGGTGGGCGTGAGTCTGGCCAAATTGTGAAAGACGTATTCTTTTCGCCCAGTGCTGACGAACCGTTAAAGGTTGAATGCGATGGCCAGTACATCGTTTGCAGTTATCAGGGCAAAGATCTGATGACATGGCGCTTAAAGAGCAGGCCGGCAGGAACTCGATTGGGAATTGCGTTCACGGGTGAGCCCTCTTTTGAGAAGATGAGGATCGAGCGTGGCCACGTAATTGACAATTTATTCAAATCCGCTCCCACCGACTGGAACGTCGTTGGCCGTTGGGAAGTCACTAATAAATTCGCGTGCGACCCTCGTTGGTCGTATCTTGCCGCCGAAAGTGATGGCCTTGCCGCGGCGTGGCACAAGAATTCTTTCGAGGGAGATATCACGCTCGAATACTACACCGGCATGCGATACCGAAAAGAGGTGAACTGGAGCCCATACTATCCCCGGCCGGGCGACATGAACGCGGTCATCTGCGGCGACGGAAAAAATGTTTTCAGCGGCTACACATTCGTATTGGCCGGATGGCACACTACGACCACCCGTATATTCAAAAACGGAAAAGTTGTTGCCGAAACAGAAAATGTTGGAGTCCCAAGTACCAGATTTCAATACCCGCCTTTGCCGACCCTTCACAGGCGATGGTTCTATGTAAAAATTCGAAAGAAGGGGAACAAGCTTTATTACTATCTGGACAACAAGCTCATCCTCTCATGGGAAGATCCAAATCCCCTCAAACAGGGCAAGGTGGGCCTCTGGACGCAAAACAACAGCATCATGGTGGCTCGCGTCAAAACCCAGTACGAAAGAACTCTCCGCAGCAAAGTCGATCCCGAGCTGACGGCAACAGGAAGTAAGGAACTGCGCATGCACGCAGCCTCAAAGAGCCATCCCGGGCTTTATTCAGACTTCGCTAACGGTTCAGGAGGATGGGCAAATCCAAGTGGCGACCAGGGAGCGGCCATTGCGGTTGTTCCCAGAAACGGACGCAATCAGTGCCTGGAGATGACGAACATTAATGCCGGCGGCGACTTCGCCGTCTCGGCTCCGGCATCAGGAATCAATCTCGCGCTCGGAGCCCGGCTGGAGTTCGAATATCGAATTCCACCGGACGTTAAAACCAATCTCTACCTGCAATTGAGCGGGGCCGTATCACCGTTTGAATCGGCTGACAGAATCGCGGGAAAGCAGTGGCACTTTGTGCAACTGACCGGTTCTGGAGATTCGAATGAGAACCTGAAGTCGTTAGGTCACATTCGTGACGTGCAGGCCGATGGCAAATGGAGGCACGCTGAATTCGACCTCTATGCCTCTTTGAAGAAACTCTATCCTTCCAGTTCGGAAATCAACATTGAGCAGTTGTGGTTTGGCAATCGGCACACGGGTTACATTCAGGCCGGGCTTGCGGGCAACCAGGCCGGGCTGCGATACTGGCTCGACAATTTCAAGATCTGGAGTGAGGGCGGCCAGGCTGGCGAGATCGAATTGACAGTCAATGGCTCTGATGGTGGAAAAAGCGCTGGCCTGGAATCTGTGGCCCATTGGTTCAGCAATCGTCCGGAATCTGTTGTTCAGGAAGGAACTAATAAAGTTCTGTTTAAAGCCGACGGAACTACTGATCCCGAGAAAAGGGCTGTCAAATTTGATTCTGGAAAGAATGGTTATTTCTACCTGAATATGGCAGGAAAACTGATGAATGGAAAAGAATTGCCAGTCACTTCTTTCCCACTCCGGATCGCAGCTCCTTCTTTTGTTGAAAGCATCGTTCCGAAGGCCCAGTCTGAGTGGGGTGGGCAGCCGATTCTGATCAAATCCAGTGGCAGGACCTTTCCTCAGACGGTGCAGATCACTGTTGCCGGCTCTGCCTATAGTTCTGCGCATCAGAACGTACAAGCAGATGCTGCCGCCAGGCAGATCCGATTTTCGCTGCCCTCCAACGGACATACGTTCGCGTCTGGACAGCGAATCCCATTCAAACTGAATTTTGGAGACGAAGTTATTGAATGGGAGTACGTATGGAGTTACCAGAAAGACAAAACCGTACCTACTTTGGTGAAGCTGGATCAGTTGCTTGTCGATGCGGATTTCGAGAATGATTTGGAGGGTTGGACAAGGTATGGCAAGCAACACGGCGCTTTACTAATTCGGGACCGGAACAATCCCGGGCAGGGCAATTACTCTTTAAAACTATTTAACGAACAGATAGGTGGCTCATTCGGAGTGACGATTAATGCCAGTGCATTCCATGGGGGAATGTATCCAGTCCTGCGCTTCAAATACCGGATACCAGAGGGTACGCTGATCGATCTGACTCCAAACGCCAGTAGTTGGAAACGGATCAATCTCACAGACAATAACGCCCGTAACACACATCCCAGGATTGGGTCTGTGCCTAATTTCCAGGCCGATGGGCGATGGCACCAGGCAGAGATCGATATAGCCGCGATGCTTGCGAGCCATGTGCGCTTTACCTCGCATTTTAATATCAGCCAGATGCTGTTTGCTGATTGGGGCTGGCAGGGAAACCCTGAGGGCGTCGAAGTCTGGTTTGATGATTTCCAGATCGCCCCGCTGCTAAACCGAAAGAAGGGCATTGTGCTGAGCTGGAAGGCTCATGATGCCAGTGGAATAAAGAAATATTCTTACCACTGGTCAAAGTCGGGTAAGGACAGCGCAGATACTAATCCGGAAGGTGTGTTCAACTCCAAAACTTTTACCTCGGTTCCTGAAGGTGACGCGTGGTTCCATATTCGGGCCCAGGACAAGGCCGGGAATTGGGGGCCAAACAGATCGTATCGATTCATTGTCGATGATACGGCCCCCGTATTAGTAGAAACTAAACCTGCCGCAGGCGAGAAATCTGGCGATGACAAAATCAGATTAGTCATCGACAGGAAGGGCGGGGCGGCCCTCGATCCGTCGACCATAGCCCTGACTGTGAATGGCAGCCAGTATCTCCCCAACACGGCCGGCATTAATTGGGATTCAAAGACAGGTAGTTTAGTTTGGGATTGGCTGAAGATTAGCCCGTCCCAGCGAGTCTCAGTGGAAAACGGTGCGACTTTCAAAGTTGCTCTTGGGGAAGTAGCAGACTTCGCCGAAAATAAGCTTGAAGGCAAGGAATGGGAATGGACTTTCGACATCTCAAAGGACAAGAAGTCTCCCAGAGCGCCTGAAGTTCAAGCCTCTGAAGATGTATTTTCTTTCACCAGTTTCTCTGATACGACAAGCCCATGTTCTGCATCCGGCTCAGGTGCCAGACTGTCGCTCCACAAAGATGAAATCCTTGGTCAGAATGTCCTCAAGGCGGAGTCTGCTTTTCGATCACAGTTGGGGGCTGTGCTCCAAAGCAAGGGATATGAACTGAAGGACTATCCATACCTTTCATTTGACTACCGCTTTCCGAAAGATTTCAAGACTGACTTGATGGTGACGATTCAGTCCAGCAGGTATGTGCTGCGGCTGACCGACAGTTTCATTCGAAGGCGATATCCTCAGATAGGCCGCGCTGAGGTCGTTTGCGACAATAAGTGGCGCCACATGGACCTGGACTTATTCAGCTACGTAAAAGCAGTTGCACCGGACCAGCCGAGCTATCCTGTAAAGTCTGTGACCCTTGGCGATTTCGGTTTCGATCAGAATCCTGCCGGCACTACCTTTTATCTGGACAACGTGGCGATTCTCGGGGCATCGAATTCATCCTCCAGGTTTGAAATGTCCGCCCTCGATATTTCAGGCATTCAAGGTTACAGCTTTAGCATAAGCCGAAACCCATATGACAAACCTGATAAAAGAATAGATGTGCAGGGGAACACTCTTGATACCGGACAATTGGCGTTCGGCATCTGGTATCTGCACACTCGGGCATGCGACAAGGCGGGGAACTGGGGGCCGACTTCTCATCTGCCTGTAAGGATGGGCGGAGAATAGGATGAAGTTCCGCACCCTTGGCCGCACTGGCCTGAAAGTTTCTGTGGCTTCGCTGGGTACTGGTGGTCCGAGCCGGGTCGGCATGAAAACGCACGGGGATGAAGCGCAGTCTATTGAGGTGATTCGCCGCGCTCTGGAGCTCGGCATAGACCTGTTTGATTCGGCGGAGGGGTATACCAGTGAAGGTCTACTTGGTCGTGCGCTCAAAGATTTTGGCCGCGACGAATTCCTGGTGGCGACCAAGTTTCACCCAGTCAGGGAAGATAAAGTCTGCACGCCCGAAGATATGGTGGAATCCTTTGAACGCAGCAGATTGGCGTTGGGGGTCGAAACGATAGACGTTTACCAGTTCCACGGCTTACGGGCCGACAAATACGCAGAGGCGGTTGAAGCCTTGTACCCAGCAGTCTTGCGGCTCAAGGAAAAAGGGGATATCCG